>Ga0157360_1000013_pt1 | contig 137102 bp, 118 predicted proteins | sample AttlaeALBM1_FD_111483 | JGI IMG/M metagenome (GOLD analysis project Ga0157360, IMG submission 111483) | Fungus gardens microbial communities from leaf cutter ant in Ribeirão Preto, State of São Paulo, Brazil - Atta laevigata ALBM1 | ecosystem: Host-associated > Fungi > Mycelium > Unclassified ...
AACGCGGGGTCTGCCGTGGCTCTTTGGGAAAAAGGGCCGCAGACGATCCATCTGTTCATCCGTCAGCCAAAACAGGTCGCTCATTGCCAGTCTCCTCGCAGAGCCTGAATCAGATTTCCACAAGCAAATCAATGGGTCCTGAGCCTAACCTGTTTGAACTCAATATTCAGGATGCGGGTGGAAAGACGACTGGCAGTCGCTGGGTTCTGATGTTCGGGGGTAATGGCTTCAAAGGCGGTATGACGACCGGCACGCTGTATGCTGTTGGAACGTTCGATGGAAAAGCTTTTGTTCCTGACAGACAGGGCTATTCCTGGCTGGATAGCGGCCCGGATTTCTATGCCGCGACGGCGTGGGAAGATTCTTTGTCTTCAGACCGGAAAAGCCACCGCTATGCGATGGGTTGGATGAACAACTGGGGCTATGCCAAAGATCTGCCAAAACACGGCTACTTTGGGAATTTAACAACGGTTCGAACGCTGACTTTGCGGGGCGATGACGGCAAGTACTGTCTCGTGAGCCATCCTGTTTCAGGACAGGAACGCCAGTATGCGCGTGTTCTCAACGGGCCAGACCAGCAGTTGAAAGATGGGGCCTCTTATCATCTGCCACTTCAGCCTTCTGAGAACGTCTATCGGCTGGATTTTATGATCCATCGCGTTGGCGAGCGTTGGCCTTACGACATTTTCCTAAACCTGATGGAACATGGATCGCACCATGCCCAACTGTTCCTGTCCGGGGCGGGAAATAGCGCCGCAGTGCGCCGTTCCGTACTGGGCTATACGCCGGATGAGGGAGCGGATCTCTGGCGTGCGGAACGCTGGGGACGCGTGGATTATGGAGACAGACTACAGATCACCGTAATCGTGGAGCCGTTTGGCATTGAGGTATTTCTTGGAGACGGCCGTCTGGCCTTCACGATGCTGGCTTTTCCCGCTGCGCAGGAAACAGGTCTTGGCCTGAGGGTAGGCACAGGGGAAATCCGCGTGACGGATTTCATGATGCGAACCAGACGGTAAGACGTCTGAAGAGGCGTTTCGTCGAATTTTAGGAGATAAATGGTGCCCAAGACCGGGATCGAACCAGTGACACTGCGATTTTCAGTCGCATGCTCTACCAACTGAGCTACTTGGGCACCGGGCTTAAGGTGAAACACCCGCTGCGGAAACGGGGTGTAGCTCATGATTCGTTCGGGATCAACCCTTCGATTCAGGATTATCGTCCAGCTCTTCTTCATTGTCCTGTCTGAAGGAGGGAACGCGGTAGTTGCCGTTGAACCAGCGGCCCAGATCCACGTCCGCGCAGTGGCGCGAACAGAATGGCCGGAAGGCGGCTTCCGTGGGGCGGTGACAGATGGGGCAGGTTGCACTCATGACAGGCTCCAGCTTTCAGGCGCCGCGTTCGGGTTCAGGGCCAGCTCTAAGGGCGCGGCGCGGCGGGATATGAAATCGTTCAGGGCATCCGGGTCACTTTCCAGCGCCCGGATGAGGGGGATGGATGCTGTCAGCACGCGGCCTTTCCGCTCTTCCCGCAAAATGGTGCGTAACGCTGCCAGCGCCCTGCCATGTGGGGAGGACAGCAGTTCATGCAAGGGCGGACGTTTGCGTGGACGGGTGACTTCCAACAGGCCCGACGGTGTTGCGCCCAGAACCTGCGGCTTGAGCGGGTCCAGCGCCATGGCGTCTCGCAGGAAGCTAACCAGCGCAGGTCTTTTGCGCGTTTTGACGCCTGCGGGGTCGATAAGCAGCGTGCCGGAGAGATTTCTGAGCTGAATCTGCTGGCTCAGTGCAGGGAAGCTGGCGACATTCCCTTTGAAATCCGGGTTGGCGTTACTATCGAGATCAATCGCAATCAGCGCTGGTGTGGGGAAAAAGGTGGCGGTCAACAGGCCCAGGTCAGCCGTTTCAGAACCCAGTTCCTCGAACTCGCTCTCCAGGGTGCTGTCAAAAGCCCGCTGACATCGTTGGAGTCTTGGGCGCAGTCGCGCAGATAGTCGTGCTGCGATGCCGGGGTCATCAATGTGGAGCGGCGCATCAGGATACCGGTCCGCTAGCTCTTCCAGAGGGGTAGGGCCTCGGGCGATGAGCCGTGGCGTATTGTCGCTGTCTTGAGGAGGCGCTTCTGCCTTGCGAAAACGCAGGCCTTTCCCGTTTTGCGCAGAGCGGCTGACACGGACGGAGACAGATTGTCCCTGCAACAGCGTATCGCGGCAGGAAAGAAAGCCGCTTTCCCCGTCATGGAGCGTGACGAAGGCCCCGCCCAGCGTCGACGCTACAGTCTGAACCCGGGCTATGTGCCAATCGTCGAGGCCGTCGGGGCGCCCCGGGCGCCAGAGGCCGACATCGAAAAGCGTATCCTGATCCCTGACAGCAATCCGTACCTCGCCCGGGGAACAGGCGGCGCGGATTTCAATCACGCGATCCACCCACCCTGACGACGGGGCTGCCCGCGGAGAAGCTGTGCCGTCTCAAACAGCGGAAGCCCGACCACGGCGGAGTAGCTTCCGCCAATCTGCCGGATATGCGCAGCAGCGGCACCCTGAATGGCGTAACCGCCAGCTTTGCCTTGCCAGTCACCATTAGCGATCAGGGCATCAATCTGAGTGTCCGTCAGGCGATGGAACGTAACGGACGTTTCCACCAGACGCTCGTTGGCCACGCCGTCAACCCAGCCCGCAGTCGGGCGAAGAGCAACAGCCGTCAGAACCTTATGATTCCGCCCAGACAGGAGGCGGAGACAGGCGCGGGCTGTCTTTTCATCTTCCGCCTTGGGAAGAATCCGCCGTCCTACAGCCACAACGGTATCAGCCCCGATGATGAGAGCGGCATCCTGACGCTGCGATGCTGCATGATCTGCCTTCGCGCGGGCCAGACGCTGCGCCAGCGCACGGGGCAGTTCACCTGGGCGGGGTTCTTCATCCACGTCCGTGCTGACGACGTCATCTGGCACGATGCCGATCTGGCCCAGAAGGGCGAGGCGGCGGGGAGAGGCCGAGGCCAGGACAAGCGCCGGGCGCTTCAGACTGTCAGAGTCCGACAGCGAAGGCTGGAAGGGGGCCATGCGCCGCAGTCTCTTACTTGAAGCGGAAGGTGATCCGGCCCTTGGAGAGATCGTATGGCGTCATTTCAACGTTCACGCGGTCACCCGCCAGAACACGAATACGGTTCTTGCGCATCTTGCCGCTCGTGTGAGCGAGAATGGTGTGCTCATTGTCGAGCGTGACGCGGAACATGGCGTTCGGCAGCAGTTCCATGACGGTGCCGGTGAACTCGATGAGGTCTTCTTTTGACATGAGAATCCTTGGTACAGAGACGAGGTAGAGGTCTGCGCAGGGCAGCGGCTTCGATGGAAGCCTGAAAATCCAGTTCCGCTATGTGCGGACTGTCGGGCCAAACGTCAAGCTTGACGCGGATTTTCTGGTATTTTTGGCTAAAAAGATCCTGTCACTCTTCTCTGATATGTTGTTTGTCGCTTTTTTTCAGGCGGGTGGTCTCTTGTGAAGAAAGCTAGAGCAGGACAATCATCTGCAGAGCGGCTCCATCTCGCAAAGGAAAGCATGAAAACGTTTCGTGACAGGGTAATCAAGGCGCCTTCACTGGTTTGGGCTGTTATGGTCGCTCTTGTTCTGGGGAGCGCAGAAGGCATTCATCTGGTTTCATTGGATAGTCTCAGCCGCTTTCCCGTGTTCCAGGACGGAATACAGGCTGTTGCCGGGCAGCGTTACTTCCTTAGCGATGCCTGGCGCTGGCCGTTGCTGGATACCCGATTTCTTTTTGCTCCCAATGGGGCCAGTGTTGCCATGACAGACAGCACCCCGTTGCTGCTTTTGTTGTTCAAACCTTTTGTATCTCTGCTTCCTGCGGGCTTTGTACCTTATAGGCTCTGGTTGGTATTCTGTTTTATTATGCAGCCCATATCAGCTGTTCTGGCCCTTGCCTCCGCCGGAGAGCGTCGTTTTCCAGCTTTGATTTCCGGGGCGCTTCTTGCCCTTTACATGCCATTTTTCCTGGGTCGCATCATTCACCTCAGCCTGATGGGGCAGTTCCTGCTTCTGTTGGCTTTTGCGCTTTATTTCTCGCTCGTACGGATCAGGACGTGGGCTTTAATTCTGACGCCACCTTTTCTTGTGGTCTGTCTGCTGATCCATCCTATCCTGATGCTGCTTTCTTTTGGGATCATTGCGTCCGCTTCTTTGACGCTTCTGTGTGGGCGGCAGAAGGAATGGCGCGGTATTGCCTGTTCATGTGCAGCAGGCGTGGCAATGGTCCTGACTGTCAGTGGAGCGCTGGGATATTTCCGTTATGCACAGGGTGCTGGGGATATGGGTTGTTTTCCATGAACCTGCTGTCACCGATCTGGCCGATGCACTCGGATCTGTTGGGCCATTTTCCTGAGCTGCATTACGGTCTGCAGACGCAGTCCTTTGAAGGGTATGCCTACTTGGGAACCGGGCTTCTGGTTCTTCTGGCTTGCGATATGGTGTTTTGCAGACGCGCACTGCTGAATGCTGCACGACGCCATGCCGGGATGTCTATCTTTCTGGGGCTTCTGATACTCTACGCAGCCTCCAATACAGGATATGCGGGAGCCTACAGGCTTTGGCATATCTCCCTGTCGCCCCCTTTCTCGGATGTTTTACGAGCAAGTGGGCGGTGTTTCTGGCCAGTCGGTTATGGCTTGTTGATTGCGGGAATCCGTTCATCCCGTTCTCTCTCATGGCCCGTAGGAAACGGAATGTTGATCCTATGTGCCCTGTTGCAGTTTCTGGATACGCGATCTCTGCGAGGGCAGGCGCATGATCTCTGGAAAGCGGATTTCCCCCGCACATCTGATACACAGGCACTGATTGGGCTGATTGCATCAGCGCGCCAGGTAGCCCTTTATCCCGTGGCGGGTTGTGGGCTGGATCTTTATGGCCCGGATACTGATCGGATCATGACAGTCTTTCGTCTATCCGCTGAGCAGAGCAGGCCTATCAACACATTTTACTTGTCCCGCTCACCCAAAGAGTTCTCGTGTGACCACGAAATGCCACCGATTGAGCAGAAGCCAGGAACTCTTGAGATTTATGTGGGTGAGTCACAGCCTTTGGCGAGGCGTCATTGCCGTGATGTGAACCAATTGAAGGTTTTGCCCGTCTGAGTAAGACGGGCAAACAGGTCAGCGTTTGATCTGGTCCAGGCGCAAGGAAAGGCTCAGAGCATGTGCATCCAGACCTTCTGCTTGTGCAAGAGCAACGCCGGCTGGGCCAATTTTTTCCAGGCCGGCTTCATCAGCTTCAATAGTTGTCGTGCGCTTGATAAAGTCGAAGACTGATAGGCCAGATGCGAAGCGCGCTGTGCGGCTGGTTGGCAGGACATGGTTGGGACCGCCGACATAGTCGCCGACAGCTTCCGGGCAATAACGGCCCATAAAGATAGCACCAGCGTGGCGGATGCAGGCACTGAAAGCGCGCGGTTCATCCAGTAGAACTTCCAGATGTTCCGGAGCCAGTTGGTTCACGATCCGTGCGGCTTCTTCAAGATCCTTGACGACGATGACTGCACCGTGGTCAGCCCAGCTTTTCGCGGCGATGGCTGTGCGAGGAAGGGTCTGAAGTTCGGTCAGAACGGCCTGACTAACGGCTTCTGCAAAGGTCGCATCCGTAGTGATGAGGATGGCCTGGGCTTGTTCATCATGTTCAGCCTGCGCCAGAAGATCGATGGCGGCAAGGCGTGGATCGTTGTTGCCATCGGCGACTACGACGACCTCTGATGGCCCGGCGATACTGTCGATCCCGACATGCCCGAACACCTGACGCTTGGCTTCAGCTACGAAGGCGTTTCCAGGGCCGACGATACGGTCCACAGGGGCAATCCGCTCTGTGCCATATGCCATGGCCCCCACAGCCTGCGCGCCACCAATCCGGTAGATTTCCTCCACACCGCAGAGGCGTGCCGCAGCCAGAACCAGTGGGTTCAGCACCCCATCAGGGGACGGAACGCACATGGCTACCCGCTTCACACCCGCTACACGTGCAGGCAAAGCATTCATCAGAACGGAAGACGGATAAGCCGCCTTACCACCGGGAACGTACAGGCCGATTGCATCCAGAGCCGTCCATCGCATGCCGAGGCGGATGCCTTCTTCGTCCGTGAAATCCAGATCTTTTGGCATTTGGGCAGCATGGAAGGCTTCAATGCGGCGGGCGGCCGTTTTGAGGGCATCCATCAGATCCGCGGGAACCCGGTCTGCTTCGCGGGCAATTTCTTCAGCGCTGATTCGCAGCTTGTCTGCCGGGAGCGTCAGGCGATCGAAGCGGGCCGTATAGTCACACAGCGCCTCGTCCCCACGGGTACGGACATCTGCCAGAATGGCGCGGACCGGCTCGGCAACGCTCCGTTCCTCACTGCTGCGATCAGCCATCAGGTTGGCGAAATCGTTTTCAAAACCGGGATTGAGGGTATTGAGACGTTTCATTTCGCTGCTGCTTCCTCGCTCAGGGCGGCCCGGAACCGTTCGATCAGAAGGCCGATCTCTTCCGGGCGTGTCTTGAGGGCCACACGGTTGACGATCAGACGGCTTGTGACGTTCGCAATGGTCTCCGTCTCCATCAGACCATTGGCGCGGAGGGTGGAACCGGTATCCACGAGATCCACGATGACGCTGGCCAGATCGAGTGTCGGCGCAAGTTCCATGGCACCGTTCAGATGCACAATTTCGGCATTGATGGCGCGGGAGGCGAAGTGACGACGGGCAATGGTCGGATATTTTGTTGCGACACGCAGGCGGGACTGCGATGCGGCCGGGTCTTCGGTCACAGTCTTGGGACGCGCGACGGAGATACGGCAGCCGCCGATACCGAGATCCAGCGGCGCATAGATGTCCGGATAATCGAATTCCATGAGAACATCGGCCCCACAGACGCCAATGTGCGCGCCGCCATAAGCCACGAAAGTCGCGACGTCGAAAGAGCGGACGCGGACGACATCCAGATTAGGATAGGATGTGCCGAACCGCAGACGGCGGCTGCTTTCTTCAAGGCAATCCGCATCCGGCTCGATACCGGTTCGTTTCAGAACAGGGGCCAACGCCTTGAGAATCCGCCCTTTTGGAAGGGCGAGGATCATCGGAGAGCCGCTTCGGTCAGAAGTGTCCGTTCCGGTCTGAGGCGCTGTCATGAGGCGTCTGTCCTTGCTGTCCGCAGCCAATGAAATGAGAACAGCAGCGCATATCACGAAGCGGCGGTCTTCCAAAATTTCTTGACGGAAGGATTGCGATGATGATTATCTTGTATGCATGTCTGCAAACATAGAAACATGATTGTTTCCCAGGCCGCTTCTGCTCACCGGAGGTCTTCCCCTGCGTGTTCAGATGCGGGAGCGTATTCTGACGGCCATCGGTTCGGGGCTGCTCCAGCCCGGAGACCGGTTGCCGACAATGCGAGCGCTCTCTGTTCATCTTCAGGTCGATCTCAATACGGTTCAGCGTGCTTACGCAGAACTGGAGCGACTTGGAGCCATCGAGACATTCCGGGCGCGGGGCAGCTTTGTCAGCAACCATCCGCCACCGCCTGATCCGGGTTTGAAGGAGCGCGAGGTCATGGATCTTGCAGCTTCGACGATTGCCCGAAGCCATGCTCTGGGGCTTGAACCAGACCGTGTTCTTCAGGCGATGAAAACACTTCTGGAGTCTTCGTCCTCTATCGCGCCAGTGTCGGGCGCCGGAAAGGTACAGTCATGATTCAGTATCCAACATTTCCGCCGTCCTCATCCCGTCGAGGCAACGGGCTACCCTTCAATGGGCTCGCGGCGGCACTGGCCATCCTGTGTTGTCTTGTAGGGCTGGCACTTCAGGTCTTCACCCGCCAGATCGGCTTTCTCATTGCGGGCATAGTCATCGGGGCATTTATTCTTCTGTCTTTGAAGATGTGTAATTCCTGGCAGAGGGCACTGGTTTTGCGGGCAGGCAAGATCCAGGGACTTCGTGGGCCAGGGCTGTTCCTGATTATTCCTTTTGTCGATCAGGTCAGTGAAGTGGTCGACCAGCGTATCCGAACGGTGCCTGTCCACACGCGGCAGACCCTGACGCGCGATACGACACCTCTGGATGTGGACGCGGTGGTGTTCTGGATGGTGCACGATCCGTTGCGGGCCATTACAGAGCTGGATGACTACGAAGGCTCAGTCTCAATGGTGGCGCTGACGACCCTGCGTGAAGTGGTCAGCAGTTCGGATCTGGCCGTTCTATTGGAAGACCGCAGACGAATTAATGATGAATTGCGTGATCTCATTGAGGTTAAGACGCGGGAATGGGGCGTTACGGTCCAGGCCGTGGAAATCCGTGATGTCCAGCTTCCAGACAATCTTCAGGATGCCATGAGCCGTCAGGCGCAGGCCGAGCGCGAACGCGCGGCTCGTGTGACGCTGGCGAGTGCCGAGCGACAGGTGGCTGTGGAGTTGGCTGCTGCGGCCAAGACGTATGAAGCTTCGCCGATCGCGCTCCAGATCCTTCAAATCAATCGCGTCTTCGAAATGAACAAGAACCGCGGCACGACCATCCTGATGCCAACGACCATGGCGGATGCGATGGGCAATGCGACGGCTTTTGCTGCGGCTGTGCAAGCCGCTACTCAGACGGGTCCTGACACTACAGCAGAGTAAAAATCAGCCCGGAAGCACATATGTTTGAGGGGAAGCTTCAGCCACTCCACAAACGTTGTGATCATGATGTCTGTGGTTATCTGAGCAAATAATAAACAAAAGCTGGTGAGGATATCCTCACCAGCTTTTGTTTAAGTTCAGAACGTTGCGTTGATACGGCCGTAATAGTAGCCGCCGTTAATGGGAACCTGTGCCGAGTTGGAGTCATAGACAGCGGCGCCGTAGGAGCTTAGTTCCTCGGGCAGTTTGCGTGGGCGGATGTTGAAAACGTTGTTTCCGCCAACAGCCACATGCCAGTGCTCATTGAAGCGATAGCCAACTTCAAGATCTGTCAGCCAACGTGGCGTATTCTTGAACTGGGCAAAGCAGGTGTTGGAGTAACGTAGAGCTGCTCCGCCTGCGGCCGCGCAGGTAGCGGATGTGGGTGTCCAGTCCTGGTACGTCATCATGGAGGTTGTTTCTCCATAACGTGTCTGCCGGACGTTCAGGTCCCATTTTCCGATTGTATAATACGCGTTGAGGATGATCTTGCTGCGCGGATAGCCAGTCGTCAGGTAGCTGATGGTCTGGGCGTTCAGCAGAGAATTTCCGTTTGTATCGGTCGCGACATGATGCATCCGGGTGCGGTTCAGATCCAGTGCCATGCTGAGCGCAAGATTGCCATAGCGATGCAGATGGAATGTGTAATCCGCCTTGATATCCAAACCCTGGGTTCGTGTACTTGCTACGTTTGCGAAATAATATGCAGAAACGTTTTCAACATCAAACGAATTGACTGGCAGGGCGTACCCCATTGCCTGAATGGCATCGACCGCCGCCTGACCCTTGGTGGTTCCGCCCTGAGAAATGCGGTTACGGAGATTGATCTGGTAGACGTCAGCTTCCACATGGAACCCTTTTACGGGTTCAACAACAACGCCGCCGCTGGAACTGACCGAATATTCCGGCTTGAGTGGGCTGGCACCAAGAATGCTTGCGGCGCTGGAGCTGACAGGAAGCAGACCGCTGGCGCTGGTCGGACCGACACTCATGGTGCTGTAATGCTGTTCAGCGAGTGTTGGTGCGCGGAAGCCGGTGCTGATCGTCCCGCGGAATGCCAGCCAAGGAGTGGCATCATAACGTGTCGAGACCTTGCCGTTCTGCGCATTGCCTACATCGGTATAATGTTCAAAACGACCGGCGAAATCGAGGTCCCAGTGCTTCAGGGGGTGGAAGTCGCCATCAATATAGGCGGCCCAGATGTTTCGGCTCCATGACCCAGCGTTTTGCGGGCGCAGACCAGCATAGCCCTGCGTGCCTCCAACTTCATAGGACGCCGGCTCACCCGCAACGATGTCATACATTTCCAGACGATGTTCGCCGCCAAAAGCAAGGACCATTGGGACAGTATTGAAAATGTTGATCTTGCGTCGGAAATCCAGATTGTTGGTCCATTGGGCATTTCGGTAGTTCAGGGCTCGAACTGTTGTGGGAGACCAGCCGCAGCCAATGGAGGAGTAATTGGCTACGTTGCCATTGTTGCAGGTGGATCCCAACAAGCCGGTATTGGCGGTATTCTTGTTGGAAATCTTGTCCTGATCCGCACCATAAACCGTACTCAGATCCCAGTCGAAGCCATAGAAATCATGGCCCTTGAGACCGAGCTCGCCAGCGTAATCGTCTTCATCAATGACTTCGAGTGGCGAGAAACCGGAGGGATAAAGTGTCGGTGCAATGCTCGGGACACGATAATTCTGAATGGCTTCGGCATGACGGTGGGCGTAGGTAACCTGGCCGTAGAAATCGATTTTCTCCGTGACGGGTTTACCGAAATCAATGCCCAGATTTTCACGCGTCTCTTCGGGCGTGCTCATGATTTTATTGGAATCTTTGGGGACATTCCGGGCGTTGGCTACAATCCCATTGTAATAGCCATTGGTGTTAGCGCCTGCGGGCCAGTAACCAAGAAGACGATGATCTTTTGCTCCTGCAACGAAATGATCCGTGTGATAGACCTGTCCGCTGATGTGCATGAAGCCGTCGTGGCCGAGTTTGAAACCGCCATCTGCGTTGAGCTGGTACTGCCAGCCATCACCGTTATAGGCATTGGCACCAGTCTGGGCAGACATGTTCAGGCCGTGATCCTGCTTTTTGGTGATAATGTTCACCACGCCCGCAATCGCATCAGACCCATACATGGCCGCTGCACCATCTTCGAGAACTTCGATATGGTCGATCATGTTGGCCGGGATCATGTTCAGATCCACGGGGGTCGAACCAAACTGGGGGCCAGCGTTCTGTACGATATTGGCCGTGACATGACGGCGCTTGCCATCAATCAGGATCAGTACCTGGTTCGGGTTCAGGCCGCGCATCCGGATGGAGGACGTAAGGGCAGCCGTATCACTGCCTTTTGCTGAAACGTTGATGGAGGCATAGGTCCGGGTCAGGGCATCGGCCAAATTCATCTGTCCGGAACGGCGAAGGGTTGCAGCCGTGACAACGGTGACCGGGCTTGTACTTTCGCGTGCATGTTTGTTGCTGGCATGGGTGCCCGTAACAATCATGGTTTCATTTCCACCAGCCGGTGCGGCACGGTGATGAACAACCTGCTGTTTTGTGGTGGCAGGTGTCTTGCCAATGTGGCTGGATGTTCGGTGAGGGGCCGCGTGAACAGTTGCTCCCGTAACGGTTGGATCTGTCGCAGCAAGAGCCTGTGTTTCTACGGAAGACGCCAGTAGGGATGTTGTTGCAAGAAAAAAGAGACGTCTTGATGACATACTGGCGACTCCCGGAATTACGATCTGATGCAGCACGATGCTGCTTTAATCACTCATAACGAAACCGTTACGGTTCGCTATAGTAATTGTATGTTCGAAATGTTTTGTCATTCCGAAACGTCAGGTCATAAAAAAGGCTGCCATCAGATCGTGGCAGCCCTGCAGGGAGTTTGTGTGAAGATGAAGTCGATCAACGGGGAGGGTTAAATCCCGCAACGACATTCACAAGGTTCCGCTGGCGACGGGTTGTCAGACGTGCCGCCGTCAGAACGGATCGTGCCTGTGAGATGGCGGTATCAAGATCAGAGTTGATGATCGTATGATCGAACTCCGCCCAATGAGAAATTTCATTGAGTGCGGCATTCATGAGCTTTTCAATTTCAGTCGGGTCATCGGAGGCACGCTTATGGAGCCGACGTTCCAGTTCTTCCAGCGAAGGGGGCAGCACGAACAGGCTCACAACATCGTCTGGAAGAGCCGCTCTCAACTGACGATGTCCCTGCCAGTCAATATCGAAGACCATGTCATGACCGGCATCCAGAGCTGCCTCGACCGGGGACCTTGGTGTCCCGTAACCCCGCCCGAACACTTCCGCCCATTCAAGGAGTTCTCCTGCCTCGGCCATCGCGCGGAAGGCGTCGATATCGCGGAAATGGTAGTGAATACCCTCTACTTCTCCAGGACGCGGACTACGCGTTGTCACAGAGACGGAGTGTCGGAGGGAGGGCTCCGAAGCACGCAGGGCATTGGCGATCGTAGACTTGCCCGCACCGGAGGGGGCTGAGATCACCAGACAGACGCCACGTCGGGACTGTTGGGTCATGGAGGTCTCCTTGAGATGGTTCCTGTGCCGGACAATGCCGCAGCCTCTACCCCGAAAACCACCTGTCTGACCAGATGTTCCTCAAATCAACCCTCTCAGGGTTCAGACTGGAGCTGTGCCGTGATGGCGCTGCTGAGCGAACGTCTGCGTGAGCCGCCAAGAATGTGTCCAAGCGGGGCCAGGACTTCGATGTGGTCACAGACGATCTTGAAGACGGCGAGCATGGGGACGGAGAGAAATGCCCCGGAAATACCCCACATCCAGTCCCAGAACAGCAGTGACCCCATGACGAAAACGGGATTGAGCGTGAAGCGTCGGGCCAGAAGCATGGGTGTGATGGTCTCACCTTCCAGCACATGGATCAGGAGGTAGATGGAAGGGGGGACGAGTGCGTAAAGCAGGGAGGGAAAGGTGAAGAGGCCTACGACAAAATACACCACCACGCCGGAAAGGGGGCCAATGATCGGGAAATAGTTGAGTAGAAACGCCAGGACACCCCAGAGTAGCGGGTTAGGCATACCTGTCGCCCAGCACTGGACCATGTTGGCCAGACCGACCAGAAAATTCATCATGGTGATGGTAGCCAGATAAAGCGACACGTTCCGCTCAATCTGGGTTGTGATCTGAACCAGCCGGCGTTTCTTCCGAAAAGTCGGCATGATTTCTACAATGCGCCGGAGAAGTGTGTCTCCCTCTGTCATGAGGAAAAACAGCATCAGCAGCATGGAGAAAAATCCTCCAGCAACTTCCCTTGTTCCGGCGAGTACAGAGGTGCCCAGTTTGCTTAACGCTGTCTCTCCACCAATAGGCGCGGCTACGGCATGAGAGCCTGATGGCCGGTATCCACCGAACATTCCGGACAGTCGTTGATAGTCCCGCTGCATCATCTCGATAGGGCCACGCAGAACGGCCAATTTGCTCTGAAGTGCCGGAAGGGTCTGGGGGGCACGGGAGATCCAGCCCGCTGCGGGCACAGAAATTGTCGTGGCGATACCCCCCACCACGCCAAACATCGCGACGATCAGAAGCAGGGCGGCCAAATGTTTGGGTAGGCGCAGGGTCTGTCGAAGGAAACGCATGGGGGCAATCATCATCAGATTGACCACCAAGGCGAAGACGAAAGGCAGAAGAATTGGGGCTGTGAAATACAGCGAATAGAAGATGGCCAGAATCGTCAGAATCAGAACGCAGATATCCCGGACGTTCAGATGTTGACGCAATATGTTACGATCCAGCGTGGGGTCGGGTAGGTCCTCATCTTCTTTTGCAAGCTCAGAGATTGGGCAGGAAGCGTCTTCATCCGGCGGAAGAGAGCCTTTCTGGGCGGGAGTTGCGGAAGGCTCAGTTGAAAGGCCGGACATGTTTGGTGCCTGAATCGGAGGAGATGATGTCAGGTGAGAAGTCCTGACAAAGGACACAGTTGCGTGTTCTGCCCAAAAACCCTCTTGAACTCCAGTGTGAACAGGTCACTAAATAATGATCAGAGCTGGTAGGGGTCTGCCCTGCTGGCGAACCTGGAGCTAGGAGAACAGCCATGGCTTGGAACACGCCGAAAGTTACCGAAATTCCGCTGGGCGCAGAAATCAACTCGTACGTCTGCGGCGAGAAGAAGTAATCTTCTTTTCCCTTTTTGGGAAAAATGGCGGCCGCCTCCTACAGGGGCGGCCGTTTTTCTGTTGACGCCTACCAGACGGTTTTCTGAAAAATGATTGATGTCATCGTGCTTGGCTCCGCGGCCGGCGGTGGATTCCCTCAATGGAACTCCGCAGCGCCTGGTTGTGTTGCCGCCCGCACGCGACAGGGCGCACGCCCTCGCACTCAGGCTTCCATTGCCGTGAGTGCCGATGGAGAACACTGGTTTGTTCTCAATGCCTCCCCTGACCTGCGACAGCAGATCATCGAGACGCCAGCCCTTCACCATCAGGGCAGTCTTCGTGGCACGCCGATCCAGAGCGTCATCCTGACCTGTGGCGAAATTGACGCCATCACGGGTCTGCTTACCCTGCGTGAGCGTGAACCTTTTACGGTAATGGGCAGCGAGTCCACACTGGACCAACTGGCTGCCAATCCTATTTTCGGCGCGCTGGATCCTGCGATTGTTCCGCGTGTGGCTCTGAAGCTGGACACGCCGACAGAACTGAACCTGAAAGATGGCACTCTGTCTGGCCTGACGCTGACGGCCTTCGCGGTTCCGGGGAAAGCCCCGCTCTACGCTGAATCTGAAGGTTCGCGCCCTGATGAAACGCTGGGTGTTTTGATCACGGATGGAACGCAAACGGTTCTTTTCATCCCCGGGTGTGCCCACATCACACCAGACATCATCGAACGTGCCTCTCAGGCGGATTTGCTGTTTTTCGATGGAACACTCTGGCGCGACGATGAAATGATCCGTGCGGGCCTGAGCCCGAAAACGGGTCAGCGTATGGGGCATGTTTCGGTGCGAGACAATGGTGGACCGGTCGAGTGTTTCGCATCCTGTTCAAAACCGCGTAAGGTCTTGATTCACATCAATAACTCGAACCCGGTTCTGATGGAAGACAGTCCGGAACGCAAAGACGTCGAGAACGCGGGGTGGACCGTGTCCGAAGACGGCATGACTTTCAGACTGGAAACACCATGACACTTCTGACTCCTGATCAGCTCGAAGGCCGCCTCCGCCAGATCGGGGCTGAGCGCTATCACAACCGTCATCCATTCCACCGCAAGCTGCATGACGGTCTGCTGACGAAGCAGCAGGTTCAGGCCTGGGCGCTGAATCTCTACTATTATCAGGCCAAGATCCCGGCCAAGGACGCCACGCTCCTTGCTCGCCTACCGACCGCCGAACTGCGTCGCGAATGGCGTCGCCGTATCGAGGATCATGACGGTACGGAGCCGGGAACAGGTGGTGTCGCGCGCTGGCTCGTACTCACGGATGGTCTGGGTCTCGATCGGAACTATGTGGAGAGCACCGATGGCCTGTTGCCCGCGACGCGCTTTGCCGTGGATGCGTATGTGAACTTTGTGCGGGATCAGTCCATCCTGGCTGCTATTGCCTCATCACTGACCGAGCTGTTTTCCCCGACGATCATCAGCGAACGTGTTTCGGGGATGCTGCGTCACTACGACTTCATTTCCGAAGAAACGCTGGCCTATTTCACGCCGCGTCTTACGCAGGCTCCTCGAGATTCCGATTTTGCACTGGCTTATGTTCGGGAAAATGCCCGTACACCGGAACAGCAGCGTGAAGTTCTGGGTGCTCTGGAGTTCAAGTGTTCCGTTCTGTGGTCCATGCTGGATGCGCTGGATTATGCGTATGTGGAAGACCATATCCCGCCGGGCGCTTTTGTTCCATGAGTGTGACGGAAGACACTGTGCTGTCTTTTGCGCGCGGTCATCGCCTTCAACAGGACCGCATCCGGGATCTCTGGCTCGTCCAGGCTCCCGAGAAGGCTTTTATTATCGAAGGTGCCGCCCCACATATCCTGGGTCTCGTGGACGGGGAACGGACTGTTAGCAGCATCATTGAGATGCTGACAGGACAGTTCTCCGCCCCGCGTGAGGTCATCTCCGCGGATGTTCTCGCGCTTCTTTCTGATTTGACGGAAAAGGGCGTTCTTCGCGCATGACTCTGCCCCAGCCTCCGATGAGCCTTCTGGCTGAGCTGACCCATCGTTGTCCGCTTGCGTGCCCCTATTGCTCTAATCCTCTGGATCTTGAACGCAAATCTGCGGAACTCGATACTGCTGGATGGCGGCTGGTGCTTGAACAGGCAGCGGAGATGGGTGTTCTACAGGTCCATTTCTCCGGCGGCGAGCCAATGGCGCGGCCGGATCTGGTTGAACTGGTTACGCTTGCGCGGAAGCTGAACCTTTACACCAACCTCATCACATCCGGTGTTCTGCTGGATGCCAACAAACTGGAAGCTCTGGATAAGGCTGGTCTGGATCATATCCAGCTTTCATTTCAGGATGTCACGGAAGAAGGCGCTGAGCGCATCGGCGGCCTGAAAGGGGCGCAGGAGCGCAAATTGAAGGCGGCCCGACTGATTCAGGCTTCCGGTATTCCGATGACGTTGAACTTCGTCGTTCATCGGGAAAATGTGTCCCGGATTCCGCAGATGTTTGAGCTGACCCGTGAACTGCAAGCTGGCCGCGTCGAAATTGCGCATACCCAATATTACGGCTGGGGCCTGAAGAACCGCGATGCTCTTTTACCTAGCCGAGAGCAGCTTGAAGAATCTACGCGGGCCGTTGAGGCCGAGCGCGCCAAAGGTGGCCTCGCCATCGATTATGTAACGCCTGATTATCACGCAGACAGGCCCAAGCCCTGCATGGGGGGGTGGGGCCAGAGGTTCGTGAATATCTCGCCATCTGGCCGGGTTCTACCGTGCCATGCAGCAGAAATCATTCCGAACGTGACGTTTCCGAATGTCCGGGATGAATCTCTGGCAGAAATCTGGAACAACTCTCGTCTGTTCAACATGTTTCGGGGAACAGAGTGGATGCCGGAAGCCTGCCGGGCGTGTGACCGTCGGGAAATCGATTGGGGTGGATGCCGTTGTCAGGCTTTGGCCCTAACAGGGGATGCCGCTAATATGGATCCTGTGTGCGAACGCTCACCGTTTCACGACGTTGTAAAAGCCGCTAGAGATCACTTAGAAGCACCGGAGCTTGTTTACCGACGGGCTTCTAAGTAACCGTCTGCCTCCGTGTTGCGACAGCTTTATTTTTGTTTCAGTTTCAAGGGCGGGCTCGGTATCCGCTCTGGTGCCCAACGCGAACATAATGCTCTACCAGACTTGAATAAACGTTCAGGCTAACTTCCAGAGCGGCGCGGGGGTACGTTTCACAATAAAAATGCTCATCGAAAATAAATGGAAGCTTTTTGTTCCAGAAACCAGTTTCACAGAAATGGTTTATTAGTCCTGTTGCACCGTATTCATCTTGAATGTGAGATAGTTCCGGATGGAGATGCAAATATTCATCTGCCCGGAAAAGATTGAGATAGGAATTTAGTGAGCGATCTGGAATAGGGCATAGTTTTTCCAGAGTTTTGCTCTCTGTAAATTGCCAGAGATCCCGGATTGGATCCATGTAGTCTCTGTAATTCTCGATGCCTCGTGCAAAATACACAGGAAATGAATAGAATTCGTAACGGGGATCATTGAATGGAAGCAACATGGAGGACGGATGCTGCATGGGAGAAAAAATTCCCGCGACAGGGAAGAAAATCTTTTTGGCATTGGAAAGCCATGCAGCCATCCATGAAAAAGTGCTGAGCGCAGGCACAATATAGTGTGATTTACGGATAAAGTCGAAGTCACGCTCTATCCCTCTGGAAGGAATGAAAAGAGCATTTGGAAAACGCTGTTTCAATTCATCCAGATAAGGAGACTCGTCGAGCTGCCCATAGAAGATAGGACGCTTTCCTGTTTTCTCAATCAGAAACGCATAAAATTCAGGTGGCAGAAGAGTGTAATGAGGGTGAATAGCTCTTAGAATGTCTCCACCTCTAATGTTAATGACGAGATCGTTTTCCCCGCCATAATCATTTACATCAGTTCTAACCGGAAAAGCGTTGTCGTAATCAAAAGAATGCCGATCCGGGAAATTATCCAGGTGCTGATAAAAGCCATCAAGCGCTAGAAAAGCTGCTTTGGACTGATTGATTACATTGCAATAACCCAAAATTGGGAGGGCGCCATGAAGCTTACTGTTTGTTTCCTGGCGGTCATGGAGTCCAATACGACCACCCAATTCGGTATCGGGAAGGTGAATATCAAAAAGAGGTATTTCCACGTTAACCATGGTTCCAAAACCAAGAGCCTCTTTAAGCTTCAAACCGGTCAGGTACATCATCATGATATTACCAGGGTTTCCCTTGGCCCAAACTCGAATAGGGAAGTCTCTCATTGCGTACCCTGCCACCATGCAGTTTTAATTAGGGCAAGAGTATATCGTTGGATGAACCGGCGGTCTATCTGACATCCTGAAAATCGCTGGAGCTAAATCAGAGAGACAGCTTTGGTATAATATAAGAAATATTCGTCTAATTCTTAACATCCTGATTCTGGCTATCGGTCCATTTTGATGCGGATATATGCCAATAAACTTCCTCACCTTTTATATTATTTAACACACAATCTGAGCACCAGACATTAGATCCGTCTGGAAGGCCGGTTGGTAGAGTGTCTATTGTATAAGAGCCAGATTCAATGTACCCAGATACTTTTAGGGAATTATTAATCGTTGTTGGGGTATTTATAATAAATCCCCCACCACTCTGTATCGGATTCAAGGTGAGCATTCCTCCTGCGCCAGGAGTTAACGAAAATTGGTTTGTCCCATCACTGGTCTGGAGATATTCCACCCCGCGCATGACGAAATTGTTCAGTGCTGCCAACTGACTGGCGAAGGATGCCCCCCCAGTAACATTCAATGCCCCGAGGACATTTGTTGAGCCATCACCTTTGAGCTGGAGAATATCTGTGCCGTTATTGGCAAAAAAATCCAACCCTCCGAGATTGCTGCCGCTGTTCCAGCTCATACGAGCCATCGAGGATCCAGAAAGCGTAGTGCCTGCCCACTGATTTTGAGATGTTCCATCGATCCAGCCACCAAAATTTAGAGATGTGTTATACCATCCATTCGCACCATCGCTTTCGCGCTGTAGCCATGTTGCCAGTCGGATACGGTTACCGTTTGACTGGCCAATCGCTTCATTAATTTCACGGGTGTCACCGCTTGTTTCTCCTACAGGCTGTGGTGCGAAACTTTGTAGGCTACCCGCATCAATTTCTCTTTCGCCTCCCATGCCAGTAAGGCGCAAAAGAGATCCGCCTCCTGTGCCGAAGCCACCTGCAACAAAAAGCCCGTAACTGTCTGCCGTAGGGTAGGCGCCATGACCATCGGGTTGCCCACACGCATCCTTGTTCAGGATATCATGCGTTTTGGGGTCCATATTGACATAACGTGTTACTGAAGGGGCACCTGAAATGGGATTGCAGTTTCCGTCCAGCGTTGGAACCTGAGTTGTATTTCCGGTGCTATAGGAAATTGTCGGTCCTTGGAAAGCATCGCTGTAGTCGACAGGTGAAAAATTCTGAAAGTCGGTTTCGCCATCCGAAAATGCGTGAGCAATCTGATTAATGGGGAGGGAATAACCCCCCGAACCATTATAAGAATTCATGATGACATGGTGTTCAGTAAAATCTTTAGCTTCTGCGCCAAGAAATACTGTGGGAACAGCGTATTGAGTCCATGCTACATCGAGGGAGTCGAGGGGAGGCACGGTGCTTGTGTCCGTAGGGTCTCCCATAACCGCCCAACCCGGACGGATCGTGATCGACTTGCCTGAAGCATCCCATGAGTCAATAAAAGCAGAGTACAGATAACTGTACGGTACGGTACGATCCTCTTTGGCTCCCAAAACGTTTTTCCCGACGTCACTTTTCGGAATGGAATTTGTTGTTACCGTCATCCCGATCCGAAGTTGAGCTATCTGCTCCCCTGTAAGGGGTATGCAGGTTTTTGTAGTTGAGTCGGACGGCCCACAGCCTGGCATCCAGATATGAGTGGCATCATATGTGACATTCTGAAGCATCAGCCGGGGGGCGGGAACATTTGTATCCAGCTCCAGAAGAACATTTTCAAATGCACTGTAAGATGCCAGCGCCGCAGTACTGCTTTCAAGTCCTGCTCCAACGGGTGATCGGGATGCCTCTCGGCCGCCCGCCGCATTCATGATGTGCAGACAGACAGCGGCATCATAATTGCCGTAAGGATGGCAGTTGATGGAAGCGGAAGCTAAGGAGCCACGCCCTGAATAGCCATCTGGCCGAACGAATGAGAGGCCGTCCCCCGGAAAATCCTGAACGTAATCTCCGCCGATCTGCAGGGAATCGGGGTCAATTCCGAACCGCTGGCCATTCTCGTCCTGTTGAGGAACTCCCAGATGAACAAGTGGTTCATGTGTGGTGGGAGAAGACCACAGGAGACCGGCAATGGTTGCTGTAGAAGGGCTGGCGACAGTGGTTGGACTATGAGCAAAGCTTGGTACGCCTGCAGCCTGAACTACTGGGTTGGTTACATTGCCGGTTGTGTCCAGACCAGCGACACCGTTACTAACGCCAATCTGCGATTTCTGAATGTAATTTGTCAGAGTGCCTGCGTCGACCGAGGAGGGCGGACAGACCATGGGTTGTCCCTTGGCGTCCAGTCCGCATGTCTGCACGGAAACAACGGTTCTATGCCATTGTCCGTCAGAGCCGCGATAGGCGTTGACCACCGGCTTTCCTGTAGAATCCAAGCTGCTCGTGATTGTGACAGGTCGATAAGTATTGTCGGAAGCTTGATATGATTGAGGAACAATATCTGAAGCCAATGCTGCATGAGAAAGCAGCACGGAAAAGAAAATATATTTCTTCAACGGAGATATCCTTGAAGTCTGGACAATAAACGTCCGCTTAGACGCTCTATGGCGCCAGAAATTTAATGATTTTCTTGGAGGGGCTAGTTTGACTAGCTTACATGAACTGCTAGCAAAAAATGCGTGCAAAAGCAATCCGAATTCCCGGTCAGTAAAGGGAACACGGATTGCAACTCAAGGAGTTTATGTAATGATTTGAATGAGTTTCGGTAGATTATTATTCAGGATTGAGAAGAAACCTGCCGTAAAAAGGAAACACTCTCAACACACGCAGCCGCCGCTTCACGCCCCTTGTTCTCAGCGTCTTCGCGCGAACGCGCTACAGCTTGAGATTCGGTGTAAGTTGTCAGGATACCAAAAGCGATCGGCACTTCTGTTGCAAGCTGGGCCTGCATGATGCCGATGGTCGCACCTAAGGAAATGAACTCGAAATGCGCTGTGTCTCCCTTGATGACGCAGCCAAGGCAGATCACACCTTCGTACTTACCGGACTTCGCCAGCTTTTGCGCCAGAAGTGGCAGTTCGAACGCGCCAGGAGCGTCGTAAACGTCCACATCCGTAATGCCACGCTCTTCCATCCACTCAAGCGCGCCATTCTTCAGACCGCCTGTAATCTCCGTGTTGAAGCGGCTAACGATGATGGCCATTTTCGGTGCAGGCGAAAGACGCAGGTCCGGGGCGACGGGGATATGCTTGCTCATGCGGGCTGTTCCTGAAGAAAATGACCCATCCGCGTCCGCTTGGTGGCAAGATATGCTCTGTTGAAAGGGTTGGCTTCGATTTCCAGCCGTTCGCGGGACTGAACATCAAAACCGAAGCGGACGAGGTTCGATTCCTTGTCCGGGTTGTTTGTCAGAAGGCGCAGGGAGGTCACACCCAGATGCCGGAGCAGATCGGCGGCGGCATCCCACTCCCGCGCGTCCGCAGGCAGACCGAGAGCTTCGTTGGCTTCAACGGTGTCCATGCCGGCATCCTGCAATTCGTAAGCGCGGATTTTGTTGGCCAAGCCGATACCTCGGCCCTCATGGCCCCGCAGATAGACCAGCACGCCGGACTCAGCAGCAGAAATACGTTCCAATGCCTCCCGAAGCTGTGCGCCGCAATCGCAACGCAATGAGCCAAGTGCATCACCCGTCACGCATTCAGAATGCAGACGGACAAGCGGCACCCCTTTGGACGGATCACCCTTCACAAGCGCCACATGCTCCACGCCATCAACCGCCCGGAAAGCATGAATACGCAGATCATGACCGCCAAAAATGCTGGGAAGAGCCGAAGCCGCAATCATTTCTCCACTGGCTGGAACGGGAGTGCTAATCAGTTGGGCGTCGTTGACGGCACCGCGACCATGCTCACGGCACCACTCCTGAAGATCCGCAATGCTGACAATCGGCAGGCCATGCTTTGCCGCATACCGGCGCAACTCCGGCAAACGCATCATGCTGCCGTCATCAGCCATGATCTCACAGATCACACCGGCTGGCTCAAGACCCGCAAGGCGAGCGATATCGATCGAGCCTTCCGTGTGCCCATTGCGTGCAACCACACCTTCGGGATGAGCGCGGAGGGGAAAGATGTGACCGGGAGAAATCACATCTTCAGCTGTCGCATCCGGATTGGCAGCAACCACGATTGTCCGTGCACGATCCGCGGCGGAAATGCCTGTCGTGACGCCCGTGGCGGCCTCGATGGAAACCGTGAAGGCCGTGCCGCGCGGGTCCCGGTTTTTGCTAACCATCGGGGGGAGGCCGAGGCGATCAACCTGCTCCGCTTCCAGTGGAAGGCAGACAAGTCCGCGGGCTTCACGTACCATGAAGTTAATGGCTTCTGGCGTGGCGAACTGTGCCGCCATGACCAGATCACCCTCATTCTCGCGGTTTTCGTCATCGACCATGACGACCATTCCGCCTGCGCGGATGGCCTCAATGGTGGCTTTCAGCGATGGCTTCATGATGCAACCTTTCCAAGCGTAGGGGAGAAGCGCAGCAGGTTTTCGACGTACTTGGACAGCACATCGACCTCCACGTTCATCCGGGTGCCGATCTCCAGGGAAGAGAGGTTTGTGTGATCCCAGGTATGGGGGATGATGGTCAGACCCACCTCGAACCCCGTCTGGTTTCCCCGAACAATTCCGTCATGCAGTTCGTTGACCGTCAGGCTGATACCATCAAAGGTAATAGAGCCTTTTTCCACGACGTACTGGCGCAGATCCTGCGGGACAAAGACACGTAGGGCATAAGAATCGCCAGCTCTCTGAACACTAGCGAGGGTCGCGACATTATCAACATGTCCCTGCACGATATGCCCGGAAAGGCGTGTGCTGGCTGCAACCGCACGCTCGAGATTGACCTTCGAACCGGTCTTGAGCTGATCCAGCGGCGTGCGGGATAACGTTTCGCCACTCAGGTGGAACGTCGCTAGACCGGTGGCATCGAACGTCTCGACCGTCAGGCAAACACCATTGATCGCGACGCTTTCGCCGAGTTCCAGATCCGGAAAGCCCGTCTCGATGGTCAGATCCATGGCCTTGTCCCGGAGGGAGACGGAACGGACAGTGCCCAGACGCTCTACGATTCCAGAGAACATGCGTTTTCCCTCAGCAGTCTAAGCGGGCTCTCGTCCCGCGATTGAAGTGTGATGTGATCGGTGTCGCCATCCTTGCGAATGGTCAGCCAGTCATCCCAGAGACCAGCATTCGACACAGTTTTCAGAAGAGCCGGTCCAGCTTCCACCATGGCCCAGTTCACGCCGCGATCTGCCAGCATGGACGGGACAGCCAGAAGGTCCGTGCTCGTCAGAACATCGAACCCTGACTGTTCCATTTCGGCTTTCCAGTCTGTTGGAAGGCGCCCATGCCGGTCACACACCACCAGTAGACGTTTTGTGCGATTGGTATGATCTTCAACCCGACGCACCGTGAAGCGTGGCTTGTCTGCAAGGACGGTGCCTACGCCCGTGATGATGGCGTCCGTTGCGCGACGAAGTCTGTGCGCCAGTATCAAGGATGCCTCGGACGTAAAAGTTGTCTGACCGACAGGGGGGATCATGGAGCCGCCTTGATCCAGAGCCTGCTTCACGCTGATCCAGGGCTGATGACGCGTTACGCGGCTGTGGAAAGGGGCGAGTAATGCGCGGCAGTCACGATGCAGGTCGGCCAGTTCCGGAACATCCTTCAGGAACGTGACGTCACGTCCTCCTGGCATTTCCTGAAGACGTGCAGCTCCCCCTGCTGCCTGAGGCGTAGGATCTGCAACCCCGATCCAGATATGTTCAACTGGACTGTTGCGCAGAGCTTCGCTGCATGGCGGAGTCCGGCCTGTATGGTTGCAGGGTTCCAGCGTCACAAGTGCCGTCCGGACCTGCTCAAGCACACCAGCATCCCGCGCCTGAGCAAGCGCCATGGCCTCGGCATGCGGTTGACCAGCTTTCGGGTGAACGCCAACGGTCAGGATACGGCCTTCGCCATCCAGCAGAGCACACCCAACGGAAGGATTAGGGGAGGTTGCTCCCAGCGTATCTACCGCGTGGGCAATAGCCACACGAAAGCCGTCCCGGATGGATGCGAGATTTGTAGATGCGGAGAAGGCGGTCTGTTTCAACAAGGCTGCGGTCTTCGGTCCCAATCAGGGACGTCCGCAGGGCGCACGCCGCCCTTAACCGATGATGAGTGCAGGGGAGCGTGCAATGCACACCGTTCCCCGCCCAACATCGGGCAAGTGCTGCGTTCTCTTTCATCCGGACTATGACCGTCGGCTCTGGAGTCTCACCAGATCTGCTTGACCCTCCTTCCGGGAAGGAAGAAGGCGCTCGCGGGCTCAAATAGATTAAAACCTATCAATACCGCCGGTGGGGAGTTTCACCCCGCCCCGAGAACGTCTGTTCAGACTGGGATATGAGGCCGGGAAATTACAGATTACAAGTGGAATCACACCAAGATGGGTTAAAAACCCCTCAAGCCTCACATTTTGTGATCTTGTTGGTGCGGATTTCAGGCATGAAAAAACCGCCGGAGAAAGCTCCCCGGCGGTTGATCCATCAATCTGTTCGTCTGAACGAAAGAAGATCAGTGCGTGGATGTATCCGTGTGACGCTGGATAGCATCCTGCGTTGCGTTAGCACCGCGGGACACGTTGTGACCCACAGCACTCACGTCCTGGCCAGCACCATGAACAGTGTTGCAGGCCGAAAGCGAAACGGCAGCACCGGACAGCAGCGTCAGGGACAGTGCAACACGGGCGATGGACTTGATGGACATTAGGTATAACTCCTTCGAAAGAGCGTTCGGTATCGAAACGCTATCCTGAGTGGAAAGTTCATTGAGGGTAAGGATTTTGTATGACTGAAATGTTTCAAAATGAAACATAAATTTCGGGTCAGAATCATAAGCTTATGAACAAATCGGTCTGTCAGACGCTATTTCCTTCATATCATAGCAACGAGGGCCAGATGTCTGCCAAAGGTCACCAAACTTCCGCTTCACCTGTCATTGTCTGGTTCCGGGAGGACCTGCGGTTCAGTGATCATCCAGCACTCCAGGCAGCTACCGCCACAGGACGCCCTTTGATTTGCGTTTATGTTCTGGACGATGAGACGCCTGCTCTCCATGCCCTTGGCAGTGCCTCGCGATGGTGGCTGCATGGGGCGCTGTCAGAACTGAGAAACACTCTAAATCGACATCACGGCAGACTTCTGACGCTCAAAGGGTCGGCAGAAAAGCTGATTCCACAACTGGCTAAAGACACAGGTGCAGAAGGCGTCTACTGGCATCATCGGCTACACCAGAAAGAGCGCGAGCAGGATGAGCGGATCGCATCCACTTTGAATAAACAAGGCACGGCTTCAGACGCGTTCTGGGGAACAGTTCTGCTTGATCCAACGCTGGTGCAAACAAAGGAAGGACGATTTTACCAGGTCTTCACGGCGTTCTGGAAAGCTTTTCAGAAACAGGATGTGCCGGAACCTCTTGATCCTCCTGCCCATCTGTCGTTCTCCCCTCTGCCCGATGACCTCTTGAGCAAATACCGTCTTGATGAGGCAACTCTCCTCCCCGCCCACCCGGACTGGGCATCCGGTTTGCGCGCCACTTGGGAGCCTGGGGAAAAGGAAGCACACGAGCATCTCGAAGACTTCCTTCGGCATGACTGCGTCCGCTACGGTAAAGGCCGCGATGAAATGGGCCGGGAGGGGACGTCCCGTCTGTCGCCTTATCTTGCCTCTGGCGCCATTTCTTCCCGGCAGGTGTGGGAAGCCATTCAGAAGAAAGGCGTAGATGATGAAGGAGCGAGTATCTTCCTGTCTGAAATCGGATGGAGAGAGTTTGCGAAATATACGCTTTTTCATCAGCCGCGTCTGCCTGACGTCAGTCTAGGTCAGAAATTCGGAAAGATGGCGTGGCGAACAAGCGAAAAGGATCTGATCGCCTGGCAACAGGGGCGAACGGGGGTCCCGGTCGTGGATGCTGGAATGCGTCAGTTGTGGAAGACGGGGTGGATGCACAATCGTGCCCGGATGATCGTGGGATCGTTCCTGACGAAGCATCTGCTAATTGACTGGCGTCAGGGCGAAGCGTGGTTTCGCGATACGCTTGTGGACGCAGATTGGGCGAGCAATGCCATGAACTGGCAATGGGTCGCTGGGACGGGCATCGACGCATCCCCGTTTTTCCGCATTTTCAATCCGACACGCCAAGGTGTTAAATTTGATCCGGATGGGGATTACATCCGCCAATGGGTCCCGGAGCTTAAGAAGCTGTCTGGCAAAGATCTGTTCGAACCTTGGAATGCGAAAGAGGACGAACTGGAGAGAGCAGGGGTAAGGCTCGGGAGAACGTATCCAAGACCGATCGTGGATCTGAAAGACGGCCGGGATCGGGCCATGAGTGCTTTCAGAAGTCTGTAAGCTGGAACTGTCAGTCGAGAGAATGCCCGGCTGACAACGAAAGTCTCAGAGACCGCCGTTCAGGAAATTGCTCGCGTCGCTGCGGCTCTTCTTGCCGAGGGCGTTCAGGCGGTTCTTCTGTTCCTGAGGCGCATTCTTCAGCGTCTGAAGTCTTTGGGTCTGTTCCGTACGCGTCGTGTTCAGCTTGTCACGCTCATTGTTGATCTGCTTCTGAATGCTCGCCTTCTGATTGGCCGGAGCATTCGTGTACTGATCCTTCAGAGACTGGATCTTCTGGGTACGCTGTTCCTGTGCAGCCTTGGACTGTGCCTGATAGTTCTGAAGCCGCGTATTGGCGCGATCTTCCTTCTGCGTCAGATTTCCCAGGAAATCATTCTGGTTGGTGCTGCTTTGCGTGGCAGCAGCCGGGTCGGCCGCATGGGCTTGAGAGATGACAGCAGCGGAGCCCGTCAGAAGACTGAAGGCGAGCATGGAACGGAAGAAAAGACGGGATTTCATGAAGTCTCCTGTAAATGTCTGGCAGGAAGACAACAGTTCATCATGGCGGGAATGTGGCCCTGCAGAGATGACAGGACTATTCGAGACCTTCCGCGATGGCAGAAACACGTTCAGGTTGCATGATTGTAATGTGTGTAATGCCGCGAATGCCTATGAGGCCTTCACGTTTGAAGGCGCTCAACACTCGACTGACTGTCTCAATAGTGAGTCCTAAATAATCGGCAATATCCGTACGGGACATTGGGAGGTCGAGTTCGATCTGATGCGGAGTGCCCTGACACATAGGCCCCAGAAGCCTGATACGTTCCATAAGGAAGGTGGCCAGGCGTTCCCGGGCTGTCTTGCGACCCAGAAGGGTCATCCGTGCTTGCATCAAAGTCAGTTCCCGAGACGCTTCCTGTCTGAGTCGATGATCCAGATTGGGAAAGCGGTCCGTGAGTCTCTGCATGGATGCATGGGGAAAGCGACATAGAACCGCAGTGCCGAGCGCCTCTGCACCAAATGCATAGCTTTTCGAGGCTGCCAGCCCCAGAAAATCGCCACCTTCAGCAAAGCCGGTAATTTGGCGGCGTCCATCAGGAAGAAGTGTGAAAATTTTGACACGTCCCCCGGTTACAACAAAGAAATCATGAGCCGGAGAGCCTTCTTCTATAAATGATCGACCATTCGGGACGGTCATTTTTGAAGACTCGCTTGCGAGGATAGCCAGATCACAGTCTTCGATCGCACGGCAGATACTGTGTTCACGCCCGATGCAGTGTGAGCAGCGGTCATGAATTTCTTCCGGGATGCGTGACGATGTCATGACTGTTTGTTCTCTCCCGGCATGAAACATTTCCTCTGGCAGCCACACCTATAACACATAATTCCCCAGACTTGATCCAGGTCAAGGTGAGGTGGGGGGAGGAGTGCTTTCTGAGGTCAACTATTGTTGATGGAACCTCCCGTATGAAGACGTCCGCTTTTGCGCTGGTCGCTGCCCTGGGTCTGGTAGCTGCTCCTGCTTTTGCACAGACAACAGCTCCGCAGGCCACTGTTTCTGCTCCGATGACCACGGCTCCCGTTCCGCAGGTTAATATCGTGCCACCAGCTTCGGGTCATTGCGGCCTGTTTGAAACCTGCGCGAACACGAAGATCGGTTTGGGCAAGGGTGACTTCCTGATCCGTCTGTCGGCTCTGGGTGTGATCCCGGAAGATACGTCTTCCCGCGTGAAGGTAATTGGTGGTCGGGTGAAGGCAACCAATCAGGTCGCTCCGGAATTCACGTTTGAGTATTTCTTTACGGATCATATCTCTCTTGATCTGATCGCAGCCAGCACCCGTCATGAGCTGGCCGCTGAAGACACAGCTCTGGGCAAGGTTGATCTGGGTAGCACATGGGTTCTGCCGCCAACGCTGACGCTCGCCTGGCATTTCCATCCGCATAAGCGTTTCAACCCGTATGCAGGTGTCGGCCTGACGCTGGCGTTCTTCCACAACATCAGCCCGGCTGGTGGCGCCGTTCAGAAACTTGACCTTCGCACGACCGTTGGGCCGGCCGCGAATATCGGCTTCGACTATCAGCTCGTCGGCAACTGGTTTTTCAACTTCGATGCAAAGCAGATGTGGCTTTCTGTTCCTGCCTTCATCAACGAGCGCGGGGGAGCTTCGGGTCCCTACATTCACGCACGTGACAGCCTGAACCCGACGACGGTTGCAGCAGGTATCGAATATCGTTTCTGATCTGAGGCTTTCAGATTGAATGAAAAAGCGGCTCATTCTTCGGATGAGCCGCTTTTTTCATGTAATTTTTAAGTCAGAAGCATAAAATTTTTGCAATACGTGGCGGAGAGGCTTTAGAAAATCCGAGTTTTCAGCTTCTAGTGGTTCCGACTGACTGTGGTAGGATGTTGTTCCTGCCATGAAATCGTCGGGGTTCAGGAATAGCAGGGCGCTTTCCGCCTTTGCCGCCGTCGCGGCAAAGGCTGTCCAGCAGATACGGGGTTTTCAAAAAGTATGCGTGTTGCGCGCGTCAGCGCTCTGGCCGTTGGCCTGCTGATTCTTGTCCTTCTTCTTGGTTTCTTTCTGAGAACTCATCTGTTTGCTCCAGCGCATGTGGCTGCACCTGATGCACCTATGATGACCCGACAGAACGGAAGTATTGTTGTCAGGGATGGCAGCCCTCTTCAGAAGCGCCTGGTTGTAACCCCCGTTGTATCGGCCCGCGATACGACTGCCATGGTGCTACCCGCTCAGGTTGTGCCCATTCCCGATCATCAGGTGAATGTGCTTGCCCCTGCCACGGGCCGCATCATGAGTGTTGCCGTTCAGCTTGGTCAGCATGTTTCCCGTGGACAGGTTCTCGCAACCATTGCTGCCAGCGATCTGGATCAGGCTTGGGCGGACGATCGCCGCGCCCGGGCTGCACTCGACTTTGCCAAACGTGCCTATGACCGTGCCCGGGGCGTTCTGGCAGCCGGCGGGAACGCGGTAAAAGACCTGGAATCTGCGCGAAATGATCTTGCGCAGGCAGAAGCAGAGTCTCAGCGGACACATCAGCGGCTTCAGGTTCTGGGTGCACGTTCCGATTACGCTGCTCAGGGACAGGTGCCGTTGGTTTCTCCTGTTGATGGTGTCGTCTCCACAACAAATATGGCTGTCGGGGAAAACATTACTGACTCAACGGCTGTTCAGATGACCCTGCTGGATCTTTCGTCTGTATGGGTTGCGGCAGCCGTACCAGAAGATCGCACTGATGATCTGGCGGGTAATGTCACGCTGGATATAACATTCCCTGCAATGCCAGGACGGCACTGCGCGGGGCCGATGGCAACTCTTGACCCCCTCGTCAAGCCAGATACGCGGCGGGTGAACGCCTATGTGGTTTGCCCTAATTCGGATGGTACTCTCCGGCCTGGCCTTTTTGCCTCGGCAAAGCTGAATATTCCTGCGGAAGTCTCCATTCTGGTACCGAAATCTGCACTGTTGATGAACAACGATCAGGTATCTGTCTTCATTGAGACGTCTCCGCGTGTTTTCCAAAGACGCGTCGTGACGATTATCTATGATGAAGGCGATGATGTCCGCGTGCAGTCTGGTCTTTCAGCAGGTGAGCGCGTCGTGACAAGCGGCGCCATCCTGTTGAACGACGACTGACCGGACAGGCCAGCCATAATGATTGAACGTTTTATCGCCTGGTGCTTCGTGCGCCGGAACATCGTTTTCTTCGCTGCGGTTCTGCTGGCCCTTATGGGGAGCTTTGCGTGGCGTATTCTTCCTGTTGAGGCTTACCCTGATCTGGGCGCCGTCAGCGTTTTGGTTACGACGCAGCAGTCCGGTCTTGCGGCCGAGGAAATGGAACAGCAGGTCACCATTCCTCTGGAGCGGATGCTGGCCAGTGTGCCGGGCGTGGCAGACAGTCGCTCGACCAGTACGTTCGGCCTGTCCCTCATTACGTTGATTTTCCGTGATGGAACGGACGTTTTCTGGGCCCGCCAGCAGGTGGAAACCATTCTGGCCAGCAACACGCTGCCAAATGGTGCACAACCAACGCTTGGTCCGATTTCCGGCCCGACAGGCGAGATCTATCGCTATACGCTGGAATCCGATGACAAGAACCTGATGCAGCTTTCGGACTCGCAGAAATGGACCGTTATTCCTGCGATGCTGCATGTGCCGGGTGTTGTCAGTGTCGATAATTTCGGGGGCTTTACCCGCGAATATCAGCTGATCCTGAACCCTTCCTCCCTGATGCGGTATTCGGTCGGCCTTGAAGACGTTCTGAGCGCCATCAAGAACAACAATATCAATGCCGGCGGCGGTCGCGTCTCCCGTGGCGAACAGTCCTATATCGTTCGCGGTGTAGGGATGATTCATTCTCTGGCAGACATGGGCAATATCGTTGTCGCCCAGCGCCACGGTGTACCGGTTCTGATCCGTGATCTGGGAACGGTACAATTCGGACATCAGGTCCGTGAAGGCATTCTTGGCAAGGATCATAACCCCGACACCGTCGAAGGGGTTGTGACCATGCTAAGCGGGGCGAACCCGTCCGTCGTGCTCGAAGACCTGCACCAGACGGTCGCCAAGCTTCAGAAGCAGCTTGCGCCCCAGCATATTCGCCTCGTTCCCTACATGGACCGTGACAACCTCGTTCTTTCCACGACCCATAAGGTCACGGAAACGATGATTGAGGGCATTCTGCTGGTCGGCGTCATCCTGACGCTCTTCCTTGGCAGTCCGCGTAGCGCCATCGTTACGGCGGTAACCATTCCGCTGGCCCTGTCCGTCGTCTTCACCCTCATGCACTTCTTCGGCATGGCGGCGAACCTGTTCTCGCTTGGTGCGGTTGATTTCGGCGTGATCGTAGATGGCGCCATTGTCATCATGGAGACCATCCTGCGCATTCGCGAGGAGCGTCCGACCGAGGCCCTGAATGCCGAAGATGTTTTGACTGTCGCCAAGCGCGCCGGACATGCGATCTTCTCGTCCACGCTTGTCATTATTCTTGCTTATAGCCCGCTCTTTGCCTTTGAAGGCAGTGAGGGCAAGCTGTTCCGCCCGATGGCCTACACGGTCAGCTTTGCCCTTCTTGGCGCATTGCTCTGCGCTCTGGCGCTGATTCCGTCCTTGAGTTTTCTGGCTCTCCGCAAACCACGCCATATCTGGCACAACCGCCCGCTTGAATGGTTGCACGGACGTTATACTCATTGGCTCGGTCATTTCATTGACCGTCCGTTTATCGCCTATATCGGGGGTGTTGGCGCACTCGTCGCAGTCGTATTCCTTGGCATGACCATCGGTCGGGAATTCCTGCCGGATCTGGATGAAGGCGCTCTTTGGATTCAGGTTCAGATGCCGACGGGCATTTCCCTGGAGAAAGGGGAGCAGATCGCCAATGAACTGCGTAATGCTGTGCGGGAGTTCCCGGAAACGTCCTACGCCATCACGCAGCTTGGACGCTCCGACGATGGTACAGATCCCTGGACGCCATCTCATATTGAAATGCCAGTTGGCCTTAAGCCTTACGATCAATGGCCTTCGGGGGAAGACAAGGCACAGTTCGTGCAACGTCTGCGCGCCAGACTGGCTAAGGTGCCGGGGATTGATTTTGGCATCAGCCAGCCGATTCAGGATAACATGAGCGATCTGGTGGGCGGTGCTCATAGCCCGCTCGTCCTGCGTGTCTACGGAAATGATTTTCAGGAACTGCGTCGGATCGGCCAGCAGATCGTGGACGTTCTCCATCAGGTTCCCGGGACGGCAGAGGCCTCAATCTTTCAGGAGCCCCGTATCCCGCAGATCGCCGTTACGGCAGATCGTCTTGCTGCGGCCCGTTATGGAATCAGCGTCTCCGATATTTCCGACATGGTGTCCTACGCTATCGGTGATGCGCCGATCTCTACCGTCTATGAGGATGACCGCTTCTACAACGCAACACGCCGTATCCCGCGTAAGGATGCACAGGATCTCCAGAGCCTTGCCCAGCTTCCCCTGCTGGACGCAGAGGGGGCCTACATTCCCCTGTCACAGGTGGCGCATGTGGGTGTACGCATGGGTGAGAGCAACATTGCCCATGAGCTGAGCCATCGCCAGATCACGATCCGAGTGGATAGTGGTCAGCGTCCCCTGTCGCAGTATCTGGCAGATGCACAGGCGCAGATCGAAAAGTCCGTCCACTACGACAAGGAAAAGTACACGCTTGAATGGGCTGGAACCTTCCAGCAACAGGAGCGTGCCCAGAAGCGTCTGACCATCGCGCTGGCCATCATGTTCGCCATGATGCTGGTCCTGCTGTTCATCGAGTTCGGTAAGATCCGCCATGCCCTGCTTATTCTGAGTGTGGTGCCTCTAGCCACGCTGGGCGGTCTGATTGCCCTGCATGTGCGCGGTGAAACCCTCAATATCGCCACCGCCGTTGGATTTATCGCCCTGTTCGGCGTCGCGGTGCAGAACGGCATCATCATGATTTCCAGCATCAACCGGCATCGCGCGGAAGGTCATCCGGTCCGTTCGGCGACTATTATGGGGGCTGCTGAACGGTTCCGCCCGGTTCTCATGACCGCCACGGTTGCCAGTGCCGGTATGCTTCCGGCGGCCATGGCAACTGGTGTTGGAACGGACGTACAGCGCGGTCTGGCCACGGTGGTGGTTGGGGGGCTTGGTATCGCCACGCTTCTTACGCTCTTTGCTTTGCCAGTTTATTTCAGTGAACTTGAAATGTGGGTGGAGCGCCGGAATGCCCGTCGTGCCACGCCTGTGGAAGAAAGCGGAGCCCAGTCATGAAGCGGCTTCTGAACGGTTCGACAGCCCTTCTGGGTCTGCTGGTTCTGTCAGCCTGTGCGGTCGGTCCGGACTTTCATCGCCCTGATCTCCCCAAAGGCATGGACTATCAGTCTGCTCCACGCACGCCCACGGCTGGCCATGGCGTAACGGGATCTGGTGTGTCTCAGACGTTCCAGAGTGGCGTGGATATTCCAGGCAAGTGGTGGGAAATCTTCCAGAACCCCTCGCTTAACGCGCTGGTGGAACAGGCCCTCACTAACAACCAGTCCCTGAAAGCCATGCAGACAGGTCTGAAATCTGCGTGGGAACAACGCCGGATTGAAGGGGCGGGTCTGTATCCAACGCTCTCGGCTTCGTTCAATCCGACACGGAACAAAACCTCCCGCGTCTACTCACCGGTTCCGAACAACAATACCTGGCTCTACAACGTCCATACGGCTCAGCTGACCGTCGGCTATGTACCTGACCTGTGGGGCGGAACGCGGCGTGCCATTGAAGCTGCTGGAGCACAGGCGGATATCCAGAAGTTCCAGCTTGAAGCCACTGCCCTGACGATGATCTCCGATCTGGTCAATGCAACGATCGAGGAAGCGTCTCTTCGGGCGCAAATTTCGGCGACGCAGGACCTCATTACGTCTCAGAAATCTACGCTGACCCTGATTACGAAGCGTCAGAAGCTAGGCGATGCGTCCCAGCAGGATATGGTGGCCGAGCTTGCCTCCGTTGCGCAGCTTGAAGCCACACTTCCAACTTTGAAGCTGCAACTGGCACAGACACGGGATCAGATGGCCGTTCTGGTCGGTGTGGCGCCCAACTCACCTTTGCCAGAATTCCGGCTCGAACAGTTCACCCTGCCTCAGACGCTTCCCGTTTCATTGCCTTCTGATCTCCTGAACCAGCGGCCTGACGTCCGGGCTGCCCAGGCTCAGATCCAGTCTGCAAGTGCACAGGTCGGCGTTGCCATTGCTAACCGTCTGCCCAATGTGCAGCTTAGTGCGCTGCCCGGGCAGGCGGTTGGTACGATGAGCGATTTCTTTAAGCCGGGATATGGAAACTGGACGATCGCCGCCACTGTGATGCAGCCAATTTTCCAGGGCGGTTCCCTCCTGCATGCAGAGCGGCAGGCACGCGACAACTTGCTGCAGGCGAACGAGACCTATAAGGCCACTGTGCTGACAGCCATTCAGGATGTGGCTGACAGCCTGCACGCACTGGATTTTGACGCAGATGCCTTGCAGGCAAACCAGAGTACTTATGATGCAACAGCTCAAAGCCTGAAAATCGCTCACGCGCAGCTTCGTCTCGGGGATGTCAGCCAACTCATGGTGCTGCAGGCCCAGCAGGCCAATGCCCAGGCGCGGCTCGCGCTCGTACAGGCACAGGGTGCACGCTATTCGGATAGCGTTGCCCTGTTCCAGTCACTCGGGGGGGGCTGGTGGAATCGCAACGATCTGGGAATGACCCCGGCAGCGCAGAAGGCGCTCGGAAAGTCCCTCGTTCCCTGGTGAAGACATGGAAGGAAAGCAGTCTCGCGAGGTACAGATCACGGACTGCGTTTCTCAGAGATTTTGAAAAGCCTGTGCAAGCTCTTTCTGAGCATCTGATGGATCTCTGAAGCCAGCATCGACCTGTCCATTCAGCCAGCCGTGGCAGTAGGACGGAGATCTGTCAGACCCTGGTTCCGTCATTCCATGGAAGCCATCCAGATAGCCTTCCAGAATGTCGGCATCATCCAGTTTCCGGAATTCGTGTATCGTTCTGACCGGCTCGAACTCGGCCATTTTCGTTCCTCATACAATAACGACTGCAAGATGCCTGACCGCAGGCCGGCCAGCAAATACTCTTGGTGTGTCCCACAACATGGAGCACACAAGAGATGTCTCTCAAAACTACCCCATTCCTCCAGGGTGCATCGGTTCAAACCCGATTACCCCAGCATCCTCGGCTGAGTGCCCCGGATTATACCGCGAAGCTCGCGGTTGATCCTCAGACATGCGAAGACGCATACCGCCTAAGGTATGAAAGTTATCTTACTTCCGGGTACATAGAACAAAACGCGACCGGCCGGTTTGTTGATGACTATGACCCAATGGCCAACAGCCGCACCGTCGTCATCTACCGGAACGATGTTCCACTGGCGTCTGTCCGGGTATCCTTACTCGTTGCCGGAACGAATCTGCGCTCCCCGGGGGCCGATACCTTTCCTGAAACAGTGGAAAGACTTCTGACGGCGATTCCTCTTTCTGCAAGCGGGCCGGGGCGAGGGCTGGAACTCACGCGACTGGTTCGTAGCCCGGCAGCGCAGAACAATCAGGGACTTGTTTTCCTGCTGTACCGAGTAGCCGGTTATCTGGGCATGATGGCTCATGCGCAGGTGGGTTTCGCGTGCGTCCGGAAGAACCATGTGTCGTTTTACAAGCGACTTGGTTACCAGCCCGAGACGGAGCTGCGCCCTTATCCTGGGCTGAATTGCCCCATGCAGCTCATGTCATCGAACCGGCAACGGTATGACGAGATCCGAGCCTCTTTTCCTCTGATCGATCCCTTCACGAGTGCCACCGATGGTCTCGAAAATCTTCTTTCTGGCGGCAGTGTCGCCCTTTGGCTGCGAGGAGCCGCATAATGTCCATTTTTCTTATTCTTGTTCTTTCCGCCCTCAACTTTCTCTCATTCAGCTGGGGGGTGCGCGGTCACTTCCAGATGGGAAATGGAATGCCTTTCCCAATGAAGGTTCTGTCCGCATGTAGCCTCGTTTTCTATGGGATATTCCTGATTTCAATGAAATCTGCGCATCTGGACACATGGGTCTTGGCAGGGACGACATTTCTTTTTGTTTCCGCGCTGGCTCTTTTCTGGTGGACCATCGCTACAACCCGCAGGAATCGGCCAGATGTTGCACATCATGAAGCTGCTCCGCACCAGCTTTACTGCAATGGCCCCTATCGTATAGTCCGGCACCCTTTCTACCTGGCTTATCTCCTGTTCTGGATTGGCACGGCCGTGAGCGCTGGTGCGTGGCAGTGGCTGGGCGCGATTCTGTTTACCGTTTGGTATGGTTTGTTGGCTTATCAGGAAGAACGTCGTTTTATTCAGTCGGATCTTGGTGATATTTATGCGGATTATCAGAGAAAATCCTGGATGCTGTTCCCAGTGCCCTGGTTAAAATAAAGAAAATAATGGCGGGCGATAGTAAATCGATACAAATTCCGGTTTTGGAATATCTGACAAATATCTGGAAAATGTTCCAGATTAGTCAGCATGACGAAAACGCGTCCTCACTTCGTCATGAGCAGGCATCGGTTCTATCGCACGTCATATGGTTGTTTTCCATCCTGGGAATCAGCAGCAGTACACTTTTTACTCTCCGATTTGGTAATTGTTTTCGGCTGCTGGTTTCTACTTTCTATATTTCGATCGTCTGTCTTTATCTTTTATTGATCGCCGCCAGCCTTCGCTGGCGGCGTGACCAGAACCATGACGCCCTTATTCGGACGTCAATTCGAATTCTTTTCGTTCTGGGGATCGTATGGGGTGGTCTGGTCAATATATTTGCCATGATGGTCGAGCATCCCGGTGAAGAAGGGGCTGTTTTCGGCCTCATCATGGGATTGGTCTCAACGCCCATGCTGGGTGTGCCAATCCGTGCCGCGCTGGCCTTCTTCTTTCCTATCAGTCTGATTTGTACCATTGCAGCCTTGGTAACGCTTCAACCAGTCGAAAACGTTGCATTGCTGTCGTTCCTGGGCTTTCTGGCCTTTGCCTTTATCGGCATCGTCTACATGAACAAGACGTTTCTGGAACGTTCTATCGGCCGTTTGAATTTACAAAAGCAGCACGAAACTCTGCAGGTGTTTCTACGGGAATACGAGCAGGTCGTATCAGACTGGTTATGGGAAACAGATGAAAATGGCTGTCTGCGGAACGTTACCGCACGGATGCGGCAGTTTTTTCAATCCTTTCCCGGCGAAATCGAAGGCCGCACTCTAGGGGCATTGGGGGTGCAGACTGAGCATTCATCAGATCTGGATATCGATTATCATATTCGTCAACGTAAAGCTTTCAGGGATTTATCGGTTATTCTTCGTCAGGAGAGCGTGGAACGCTACCTGAAATTTACAGGATATCCGGTGCATGGTCGGAATGGCAGCTTCCTGGGATTCCGTGGTGTTGCATCAGATGTTACGGAACAATGGAAAGCCCAGAAGCGCATACGTTATCTGGCGATGCATGATGACCTGACGGGTGCATTGAGCCGAACGGCATTTCTGGAAGCCATGCACGAATGTTGTGCAATGCAGCATCCCTTTGCGCTTCTGCAGGTCGATCTGGATCATTTCAAACCTATCAATGACGAATTCGGCCACGCAGTGGGAGACAGCATGCTCAAGGCCCTGTCTGAACGTATTCGAAGCGTCATTGGCCCTGATCATCTGATTGGGAGGCTGGGAGGTGACGAATTCGCCGTACTTCTGCACGATGCTAACGAACGGGAAGCTGTTGCACGCAGTCAGGATATTGTTCGAATTCTGAATGGAGAGTTAAGCGCAGGGAAGGTTACGCTGGCGCCCAGCGTCAGCATCGGTATTGCGGTCGCGCCTGTTCATGGAGAAACGACGGACCTTCTGTTTCGAAGATCAGATCTCGCTCTGTATGCTGCCAAAGAGCGTCGCAATATCTGCTGTCTTTTCGAAGAGAGCATGGAAGTCAGCTATTTCAACCGGATCAGACTGAGAGCTGACCTGATGAATGCTCTGGAAAGAAATGAGTTCTTTCTGGATTACCAGCCGATCTTTGATACCTTCACGCGTAGACCTGTTTCCGTGGAAGCACTTGTGCGCTGGCAGCACCCGACGGATGGCGTGGTCGGACCCAACCATTTTATTGCGACAGCAGAAAGCTGCGATCTGATTGAAGAGCTCGGCGCCTATGTGCTGCACGCAGCCTGTAGTGAGGCGATGAACTGGTCAGCGCCTCTTCCGGTCGCCGTCAATATTTCTCCGAAACAACTTCGCTCGGGGAGGCTGCCGGTTATTGTTCAGGACTGCCTTTTCCGGACGTCCCTTCCGGCGGAGCGGCTTGTTCTGGAAGTGACTGAAAGCGTCTTTCTGGCTGAAACAGCCCGAACCCTCATGCAACTCGCAGCGATCCGGGCCTTAGGTGTTCGGCTGGTGCTTGATGATTTCGGAACGGGTTATTCGTCCCTGACTTATCTGCGTGGTTTTGATGTGGATGGGATTAAGGTTGATGCCTCTTTTACAAGAGATATCGTTCAGTCCCGGAAAGTCGCAGCCATCGTTCGCACGATTGCGCGTTTGGCTTGTGACATGAATGTCTATGTGGTTGCTGAAGGGGTTGAGACGGACGAGCAACTGAACTGGCTGGAGCAGAACGGCATCGCTTTTGCTCAGGGCTACCTGCTGGGGCGTCCGCAGAGTCCCGAAAAATTGCAGTCTCTTCTCGGTTCCTGCCGCGGTCCATCTTGAAAGTCGGGATGGCTGAAACCACCCCGACTGCGTGCTCAGCGCGGCGTGTAAATAGCGCTCAGGTAATCGGTGGTACCATCAACACGTTCCAGATGGGGATAACGCAGGCCCTCATGATAGGAAATGGAAACCGTATTGATGTGCTCTCCTGCCTTCACAACCAGACGGATAGTCTGCTTCGGATCTTTCTGGGCATCCGTAATCGCATGGCGCAGACGATCACTGGTGTATGACATGTCATTAACGGCAAGAATGGTTTCTCCCGACGTCAGACCTGCCTTGAAGGCTGGGCTCATCCAGTGAACACGAGCGGTCTTGCCGGCCCCGGTAACGCTCATTCCCAGAGAGAATGTCAGGTCGAGCCCATGACGCATACCCTCCATGGCTTTGATGAAGGATGTTGGCTTGTCTGTGTAAACAAGTTTGTAACCGCCGTTCTTCAGGCCATCCAGGGGGGCATGGGGTTGGATGGTGTCCAGACGGTCATGCAGGAATTTTGCCCAGTCATAAGGCTGTACACTGTTCAGCGTCGCAGCAACCTCATCGAACTGATAGGGGCTGACAATGAAGCTGCCGTTATTTGTGCCGAAGAAGGCTTTGGCAAAATCATCCAGCGATTTCTGCCCGTTCGACAGCTTGCGAATGAGCGTATCGGCATCCAGCCAGACCAGCTGGCCTTCGACGTAGTAATCTTCCGAACGCTGCCAGTCGCGCCATGACAGGGGGGCACGCTGGGCAATGACCGGATCATTGGTCGTGTCTTCAAGCGGGCGCCAGAGACGGCCGGACTGATTGTCATAAGTCGCCGCCATGTAGGCCAGTGCTTCAAAGCCTTGATCCTTTGTGACCAGCCCTGAACGCGCTGCCAGCACATTTCCCCAGTACTGGGTCTGACCTTCATAAACCCAGAGCAGGGATCCACGCTGCGGAACATTGAAGTTCGGTGCCCACATGTCGGCTGGGCGACGATATTTTCCGTTCCAGGAATGGGTGTACTCATGTGCCAGAAGGTCGCGTTCCGGGAAGGTCTTGTCCCATTCCGTGAAATAACCCGGAGCTGCTGCATTTTCGCTGGACTGATGATGCTCAAGACCGATCATGCCCAACTCTTCCGTCAGGGCGAGCAGGAAGTCGTAATGATCGTAATGATGAGAGCCAAAGAGCGTCGTCGCCTGACGAACAAGATTACGATGAGCTTCAATCTGGGCCGGGGTGGCATTCAGGGAGTCGGGGTCGTCTGCGACAACATTCAGGGCTACCGGCACATGGTCCGGACCGGTCAGATCGATTTTCCGGAAATAACGGCCCGCGTAGATCGGGGAGTCGACCAGAGTGTTATAGGTCGTGGCGTTAAAATGCGTCTCATCGCCGTAAGCGGTGGCGCGGAGAGCTGAGCCAATCTGCCAGCCATGTGGAACCAGAACGCTCGGCTTTACCGTAATGTCGCGCGTGAAATAGCCAGCCGGATAAAGCGAAACCTGATCCCACTGCACATTCACGATCGAAGGCGTCATGACGACGCGGCCCTGCTCCGGGGTGACTGGTGACAGAAGCTGGAAATGCAGATCCAGCGTCGGCGTGGTCGCGGAAACCGGAATGTGGAAGGCGGCGACATTGACGTTGTCCCGCTTCCAGGAAATGGTTTTACCACCAGACTGAACCTTCAGGCTGGCAAGCTGCTCAATGACGCCGGTCGGGGAGTGGTCTCCGGGAATCCACATCGGATACAGAAGGATCATTTCGCCTTCCTGTATAGCCTCTTTCGGAACCGGAACCGTTTCATGAATGGACATGATGTGGTGTGCGGTGTCAGTCGCATCAACTGAAACTGAGAGAGTGCCGGGGAAAGGCTTGTCCTGTGGATCGGGGACGGCCGGAGGCAGCGGTAGTGGTGCCGGCTGTGGTTGGGCGAGAGCTGGAGAGACCAGCCCACTGAAAGCCGTCAGTGCAACCAGGAGGCGTAAGCGCATCATAGGACAGGTTCCGGTTTGTAAATCAAAGTCCTTCCTGCCCTAATTGCCTCAGGCGATGCACACAAGAGGCAATGAATTCGATAACACTTAGGCGCGTGGCTTGTAGCCCATCTTATGTCCAACGATCATGTAATGATCGAGGAGCGTATCATATCGCCCCATGGCAACATCCATCGCCGCAGAAGGATAGGCGTTCGCATAGTATTTATCGTCGAACTGGACAGGATGTTTTCCTTCCCAGAAGCCATCACTGCAGAAGTGATTGATCAGACCAACGGCTCCATAAGTGCTATGGAAGGAACTGATATCTCCATAGGTATTGAGATAATCCGTTAAACTGAAAACGCTCAATGCATCATTGAGGGTGGGTTTGTTGGGGCAAGCGCATGCTTGCCTTAACTCTTCTGTAGGCACGTACTGCCAGGCGGTCCGTACAGGGTCGAGATATTCCCGATAATGTGAGACATCGCGCGAGTGATAAATCGGGAAAACATAGAATTCATAGCGAGGATCATCAAATGGTAGCAGCATTGACGAGCGATGTTGCTTGGGAGAAAGGACGCCAGCAACTGGAAAAAAGATTTTCTTCGCGTCCGAAAGCCATGCGGCAAGCCATGAAAAAGTACTTAATGCAGGTACAATGTAGTGTGACCGGCGAATGTAATCGAAGTCCAGCGCTTCCCCACGTGACGCAATAAAGCGCGCACCGGGGAAACGCTGTTTTAGTTCGTCCAGATAGGGAGAGGGCGTCAATTGGCCATAGAAAATCGGCTTCTTGCCTGTTTTCTGGATGAGGTGTTCATAAAATTCAGGAGGGAGCACGGTGTAGTCGGGGTGCAGCCCAGTCAGGATTTCACCGCCGCGAATATTGATGACAAGGTCGTACGGACCACCATACTGATCATTGTCTGAACAAAAGGGAAAAAGCTTTTCGTACCCTGCGGTTCTCCGATCAGGGAAGTTGTCAACATGCTGGCTGTAGCCTTCGAGACTGATAAATGCCGCATTTGAATTTGGAAGAATGTGGCGATAGCCATCGTTGGAAAGACGACCATGAACACGGGAGTTGATATATTCCCGATCATGAATTCCAAAACTTCGACTGGTATCAATGTCAGGGATTGAAATGTTGAAAAGCGGAATTCTTACATTGCAGACAGTGCCATAACCCAGATCTGACTGCAGTTTCAAAGCAGACAGATACATCATCATGATGTTTCCGGTATTGCCGTGCAGCGATACTTTTATTGTAAGATCTTTCATGGTCTGCAATCCGGTTGTAGTTTGGTGCAACCATATCACCCACTGAAACAGGGGTCCATTGCTGGCCCCTGATAGACGCTATCAGTGAGTTCAGACGTTTTCCGGAATACAGGGTAGAATGGACCATCCGTTCTCTGAGGGTGTTAAATACAGCGGGACAGCATTGGGCAAGCGAACATTCACGGGTAGGCTCATGCCTGCCCGAAGGCTCCTGAACAGAGCACCATGTGCCACAAAAAGGGGCGTCCCTGCGTCTTCCAGCGTTCTGTTGACGGCATTCACTGCGCGGGCCTGAAGCGTTGCGAAGCTTTCCGCACCTTCAGGGGTGTAGCCATCCTCAATCCATGGATCGTACCATTCTCCCATGGGTTGGCCTTCCTGTACGCCAAAGCAGACTTCCTTAAGTTCGGGGTCGACAATCAGAGGAAGGTCTGGTCCCCCGCTATTGCGAATGGCGTCACGGGTATATTCGGCTGTAATGAGCGCGCGGGAGAGTGGAGAGGCAATGATCCGATCAAACGGGGTTTCCCCGTTCCGGAACAGATCCGCAAGAATCCGTCCAGCCCGACTTGCCTGCGCCAGCCCGGTGGCATTTAGAGGAATATCAGTCCGGCCTTGAGAAAGGCCCCGAAGATTCCAGTCAGTTTCACCATGACGCAGATACCAGTAAGGCTTGGTAATGATCTTCGGCATAGTGAAACCTTCGGAGTTGGGGAAAACTCAGTCGAAGAGAGAAGAGACCGAGCTTTCGTCTGCGACAGCGCTCATGGCGCGAGCCAGAAGATTGGCAGTCGTAATCTGGCGAATGTTTGGCGTGTCGAGCAGCGCTTGTGTGGCAGGGATGCTGTCCGTCAGGGTCAGCATGTTCAGAGGACTGTTTTTCACGCGTTCGCACGCATTGCCAGTCAGAACGCCGTGAGTGACATAGGCCTCAACGCCTTCTGCGCCACGGCTCATGAGGGCATTGGCAGCGTTGCAGAGGGATCCGCCACTGTCCACGATGTCATCGACCAGCACGCAGTAGCGGCCGGAAACATCCCCGATCACGTTCATGACTTCCGAAACACCTGCGCGCTCACGACGCTTGTCAATGATGGCCAGATCAACATTCAGACGCTGTGCGAGCTGACGGGCACGGACCACACCACCCACATCCGGGGAAACGATCATCAGCTCACGGTCCGGCAAACGCGTCTTGAGATCGCGGACAAAGAGCGGCGCTGCGTAAAGGTTGTCCGTTGGGATGTCGAAGAACCCCTGGATCTGCATCGCGTGCAGATCCATCGTCAGGATACGGTTGGCGCCAGCTTCCGTCAGAAGGTTCGCCACCAGCTTGGCGCTGATGGGCGTACGCGGGCCGGACTTACGGTCCTGACGGGCATATCCAAAATAGGGCATGACGGCCGTGACGCGCTTGGCAGAGCCGCGACGCAGGGCGTCCAGCATCACCAGCAGCTCCATGAGATGATCGTTTGTCGGCATGCAGGTGCTCTGCACGACGAAAACGTCCTCACCGCGGACGTTCTCCTGAATTTCGACAAACACTTCACCATCGGCAAAGCGTTTGACGACTGTTTTGCACAGGGGCATCCGCAGTTCGTTCGCCACCGCACGGGCCAGCGGCAGATTACTGTTGCAGGCAACGATCTTCATGAAAACGGCCTCGTCCGGTATCCGTCAGGGGGAGAATTGCGCGCTTTCTAACAGCGGACCTCCCCGCTGTCATCTGTTCTGCGACATTCTTTGAGAATGGAGTCAGACTTGATGTGGCAGAGGATGCAGGCGAAACACATCAGAAGACTGTCTTTGCGGCCCCTTTCAAAGGTCGCTTCACGCTTCGGAAAGGTCAGAACATGCCCCTGAAAGACTGTACGGGTTTTGTTGGCAGAAGACTTCTGATTCAGGACCTTCCCAATGAGCGGGAAGCCAGAAATGCTGTATTCATTCCGCCAGGAAATGGCCCGGAATGGGGACTTTTTGCTCCTTCAGGCCGCAGTGTTCCGGAAGCCATGGTCTATACCGGCGCTGGAGGCCTTCACACACCGCTGTGCTCGCGAACAACCCAGACCCTTCCGGAATGTCCGGTGGCCAGTGATGCGTTCGACTACGTGTTTGTCGGAAATCTGGACCCGTCTTACGCTTACTTTCTGGCGAAATCTTTTTCGAGGCTTTGGAGTCTGCCGGCCTACCGCAGAAGCGGACTCAGGGTCGTTTTCAGTAGCTCGCACTCCATCGCACAGTTGATGCAACAGGATTACTTCCGACTCATTGTGACAGCCCTGGGGCTGTCGGAGCAGAATTTCCTGCAGGTTGTTGCACCTCTGCGTTTTCCCAGGATCAGGGTAGCAGCAGCAGCATTTGAAGAGCTTTCGCTGATTCATACTGTGTTTGCCGATCTGGCCCATCATGTTGGTCGCCAGGTTCTCCCTGAAGGAGCGCAGGTTCAACCAGGGCGTGTTCTGTTTTTTTCACAGGAAACACTGAAACAGGGAAATGTCCGCGTCGAAAACGAGGCTGTGCTGACTGCTGCACTGCGTGAACGCGGCGTTGGAATCATTCATCCTCATCAGATGACTTTCCGGGACCAACTCAAGCTCTGGGCCTCAAATCCGCTGGTCATCGCTTATAATGATGCTTGCCTGCACACTAGTATTTTCTTCCCGCAACGTCGGGTGATTACCTTGGCGCATGGATCTGATATGTGGGTCAATCATTGCCTGGTGGACATGGCGAATGGCAATGATGCGCGATATCTCCATGACACGGCTGGTCTGGAACCCGTTGGTGCCGGCCATGGCTTCCACATGAATTACCGTATCCCTGATCCAGAGGGGCTCGCGAGCGAGTTGGTGGAGTTCGCGCTGGGCTAGGTCAAAAAACACGGCACACAGTTTAGCTGTATGCGCCGTGATTGGCTCAGAACTGATAGGCGAGACCTGCATGCAGTGTCAGGTCGTTTGACAGACTGGTGGAGTGACTACGAAGACGGGAGAAGCTTTCCGTTCCGAAAATTCCAACGCTGCCAAAGGTGTTTGAATAATAGGTGTTACTGGCATCGCCGTGCCCGATGTGGGTGTAGGAATAATCTCCGCCAGCCGTCAGATGCAGGTGGCGTGTCATGCGGTAGTCCGCCCCAAGTCCGCCCTGCCAGAGGGAATGTGTCGATGAAGTCTGCGAGTAGGTATAGCCTTTATCGTCGTTCAGAACCGCAGCCCAGCCAAAGCGCCCCCGCAAAACCAGCCGGGATGTAAGGGCATAATCTGCCTTGATGCCCGCCCCAACGAAGAAGTTTCCAAAGTCACCGAAGCTGTCATAGCCGGTTGACAGATAGCCGCCCTGGGCAAAAGGCGTCAGAAGCAGCGACTGGGAAAACAGCAGGAAGCCCTTGCCGATCTCTCCGCGCGTTGAAGTCGCCTTTGCATCGTCATTGCCCCCAAAACGGAACGTGTAGGGAGAGTTTCCTGTACTGCGTGAAACAAATCGATATTTGTTGTTCCGCTGTCCGTCCTGAAGTCCGAACTGGGCAGAGGCGTAAAGATTGCTGATTCCGAAAGCGTTGAACATGACAGAACTGTCTGCGCGGAACCCCGGCGTCCACCCAATGCGCCTGTTCTCGCTGCTCCACACGTCTTCATAGGCGCGTGTTCTCCCTCTCCCTATAGATTCGGTACCGGACAGGGAGGTCGTCGTTGAGGAGAGAGCGTCCTGAAAAGACCCTGTAATCGAAAGCCCGATTTCTCTGTTCACCGCAACGACGGGGGCCGTTTCTGCAAAAGCAGACGGAATCGAGAAACCGGCTAGACCCAGAATGCCCAATAATGTTGGACGAAGACGCAGACGCATGCGGGAGCTCCAGAATAGAAGAGGGTCTGGACCCTATATTCTGTTACTCAATGAAACAATAATGGCTCCCCGACAGCACTGACGATTTATTTGCTCTTTGTCGGATTTGTCACAGGCAGAGGTGTATGCTCACGGCCGGAATAATTCGTGACGATTGTTCGGACCGCGCCTGCAGCTTCTTCGGCAGCCATGCTTGCGGTGTCGCCCCATGCCCCATCAAGGGAATGTGCCGGAATATCGTGAAGCTGTGTGGCTGCGCCAGCTTCCTTGCCGTCAGGCGTCAGAACATGCCATGCGATTTCGATATGCTGTGACGGCTTGCCATCGAGAGAGCCGCCATCAGCCAGTTTAACGACACCGCGAACAGTAAAATCTGCGCCCTTGGACTGTGTTTGAACCGAGTTCGTCGCATCGGGCAGGGACGCATAAAACGCGCGGGCCAGAGAGTTGTCACCATCACCCGGCGCACCCGTCACGCCAGAAAAATAGATCCGGGCTGCTCGGTGCATCAGGCTGTGCTGATCCTGCTGCATCATGTCAGCCTGAATACCGGTGAGCAGATTGGCCAGTTCCGGGGCTTCCTGTGTTGCTGCGCCCTTGAGCGCCAGGGCATCCCCCGCACTCCACCCCGCCATATCAACAGCAGGACCGTCGCTTTCTGCCCGGGCTTTCCCTTCTGGCGTCATAATGACGTAATGCGGAATCACGCTGGCATTGTGCGTGCGGGCGCTCATCTTCACCCACCAGTCCCCCGGCTTTTTGGGTTGGGCGATTGCCGGAACGGACTGCGCTACCATGGCTTCCGCCAGTGCGTGCGCCCAAAGCTGGGCGGCATCATCAGAGAGCAGGGAGTCCGCAGGTGTTGGAACAGCCAGGCGTGCTGGGGGAAGATTCGCCGTCGCCAGTTGCCGGGCACGCTGGCCGGGATCCGAAAATGGATGGGGCATGTCAAAACACCCAGCCAGACAGAGGGGCAGCAGAACAGGCAGGAAACGACGCATTGGTGCTCCGGGGTAGTGAAGGGACATCATGGAGTTTAAGGGAACACCTTCATGATGTCGAAATGGAGGATCAGCGGCGGATCAGGATGTAATTGATCGTCACATCGATATCGAAGTGGTCGCCCTTCATATCAGGCGGAACAGGCGGCAGATGCGCGCCCTGGAACATGCCGGTCGTGGCCGCATCCAAAGAGTATGAGCCAGACTGCCCTGTCAGACGAACGGACTTCACATGGCCGGATCGATCCAGCACGACATGCACGGAAGAGGGGCCATCCTCGCCAGCACGGGCCGCATCTTCCGGATAGTACATATGCGAGCGGATCCAGCGGTCGATCTCGCCGCCATAATCCTCGCTGACGCCCTTGACGCTGGTGCGTGTCTGGTAAGGCGCATTGATGGCGCCATTCAGGCTCAGTGGACCAAGAGACATGTCAATCGGGCCACCTGAACCGGCGGGGCGACCTCGGCGATGGCGGTACGGAGAAGTCTGTTCACCGAACGAATAATCCATCGGATGAGACAGTGGATTGCTGTTGTTCGGTCGAACGGAGCGATGTGCCCTGTGGCTGTGAGGTGTTGTCTGCTGGCTGCGCTGACTTGGCGCACTGCCCGGCGTGACAGGGGCCGGACTTGGCACTGTCTTGGGAAGTTCGGCGGAGGGCTCCTGCGGCACAGGCGGAGCCGAAGGGGCCTCAGGTGTGGGAACGGCAGGTGTGGGAGCAGATTGCTGTTGCTCTGGCTGCTGCTGTTCCTGTTCGGTCTCCTGCTGGCTTTGCGGGGATGGTGGAGGAGGTGCGCCGCCTTCCTCCTGGGCACGGGGCCCCTGCATGCTGCTTTTGGATGGCGGCTGATCGAACACCATCTCGACCTGGGGTTCATTCCCGGCGGGAGAGCCATGCATACCATGATGCTGCGTGAGCAGAAGCGCCAGAACAGCGGCATGAATACCCGCAGAAATGCAGAACGGAACGGTAGGTCCAGGCTCTACAATGGTCTGCGGACGCATCATCGGCGTCAGAACAGGACGAACAGCCGTAGCGGCCGGAACATAGTCCCGGAGCCTGGATCGTAGCCCGGCTGGTGTGTGAACCGGACCTACAGGCGTGCGTGATCTTCCCGCGAACAGCTTGGGTTCGCGGCGTTCAGCCTTACCGCTGGAAGTTGGCATCGTCCCGCTCATACATCGCGGCTGTGCCCGGAAGAGGAAAGGTGGCGGCAAGTCATCGCCAGGCTTTGTGCACCAGGGCGGGCGGGTTTGTCATCCGGCAGGCTGGTATCCGGTCTGGGGGTGGGCGTTGCGTCAGGGACCATCATGGCAGTAATGGACCTTTCACGAAAGAGACAAAGCGCCTCGTAATCCACAGGAAAGACAACTGCATGACAGACAGTCTCATATCGTGTCTTTCTGTTGATCCGGACGTTGCCGCCGCCGTCGAACGGATTGGGCCCTGCCGTCTCCGGGGGGATGATGGGCAGGAACCTTATGACGCGCTGTTACGGGCCATTGCCGGGCAGCAGCTTCACGGTGCGGCTGCCCGACGGATTTTCGGTCGTCTGTGCCTTCTGGGGCCTGCGTCTTCCGAAGACGGACCGCCTCCCGTTCCAGAAGCTCTTCTGGCTTTTCCTGAAGATGCGTTGAGAGCCTGTGGTTTGTCTGCCAGCAAGCAGGCTGCCATGCGGGGCGTGGCGCAGGCGCGGCTGGAGGGGCTTGTGCCTACGCGTCTGGAGGCATCGAGGCTGGAGGATGAAGATCTGATCCAGCGTCTGATCACCCTTCGCGGTGTTGGTCGATGGACTGTAGAAATGATTTTGATGTTTACGCTTGGCCGCCCGGATGTCATGCCAGTTGATGATTTCGGCGTCCGCGAAGGCTGGCGACGCATCAAGAGACTGGATACTGCCCCCAGACCCAAAGACCTCAAGACCGAAACACTCCGTTTCTCTCCGCACAGGTCCGCCCTTGCCTGGTATTGCTGGCGGGTCGCGGAAGAGGGAAAGAAGACAGCTCCGAACACATTGACAGGTTAAACGTTATGCCCCGTCAAGAACGCTATCATTTCAAAAATGAAAGGGCGTGGTTGTTCCGCGTGAAGCCAGTGCCCCGCACCTTCCAGCGTTCGAGTCCGGGCGTGAGGGAACAGGGCATGGATGAGCGGGTGATGTTCAGCTCTGACATAGCTTGAGCTGCCGCCTCGCAGGAACAGGGCTGGACCGTCATAAGGAGCAACCTGAATATCGGGCCAGCCCTCAATCAGGCTGATCCCTTGCGTAATCTCGTCAAACCCGATCGCCCATCCCGGAACGCCATTCAGAGAAACGTTCTGTGCCATCAGTTCGGCGACAGCCCGACTCCCTGTGATCGGCTCCAGAAGATCCAGCGTTTCGCTCCGTGTGAGCTCCGACGGAAACGTGATGGCATCCAGCTTTGCAATCATGTCCCCATGCCCCTGCTGGGTTGGTGCCGGGGCCATATCAGCCACCATCAGACGCGTTACGCGCTCCGGGTCAGCGAGTGCCAGCATCATGGCGACCTTCCCGCCCATCGAATGACCAACGACGGCAAAATGCTCGACCCTAAGATCGTCAAGCGTTTCCAGAACATCCTGTGCCATAGTGGGGTAGCTCACCGGGCCATGCGGGCTTTCTCCATGGTTGCGGAGATCCAGGGCAATCGTCCGGAATGTCTGTGACGCTTCCCGCTGAAGAAACCCGAGATTGCGGGCTCTTCCAAACAGACCATGCAGGAAAACAACTGTTTCCGGCCCATCCCCACGTTCGATGGCGTTGAGTTTCATGCATGATCCTTCCGTGACAGCAGTTGATTGAAAACAGCGTTGCGGCCAAACAGAACTACACCTGCCGTCGGGGAGACCACTTGTCTACCAGTCCCACCCGTTACGAATTGCGTTTTCGCCTGAAGCGTCACCTGCGCTCGCTCCTGCGCCATCCGGCTCAGGCACCTGTGACGTTGCGCGCGATGGTCCGTGCCGACGAAATCTGGCTTACCGCGCTCGCCGCAGCCGTGGGTGCTTTGTCAGGCCTTTGCGTGGTGTTGATAACAACGGTGACGCTGTCTTTGCACAGTGTTCTGTTCGGGAGCGGAAACACCTTGAACGGGCATCTGTCCGGCCTGACATGGTTGCCCCCATGGCGTGTTCTGACGGTTCTGACGCTGGGCGGTCTCGCCCTCGGGCTGTTTGGAATTTTCACCAGCAGGATCATGCCCCGTCGGCCTGTCGATCCGATCGAGGCCAATGCCCTGCATGGCGGTCGCATGTCTGTGCGGGACAGTCTCATCGTCGCGTTACAGACCGTTCTGTCCAATGGCATTGGCGGGTCCATCGGCCTTGAAGCGGGCTTTACCCAGATTGCTTCCGCCCTGGCTTCGCGGATCGGGCAGTCCTTTCGCGTCAGACGCGAAGATCTGCGCGTTCTGGTCGGGGCTGCTGCCGGCGCAGCCATTGGAGCCGCGTTTAATGCACCGGTCGCAGGGGCATTCTACGCCTTCGAACTCGTGATTGGCTCCTATTCCCTTGTCAGCCTGCCGCCTGTGGCGATTGCGGCTCTCGCTGGTGTCGGAGTTGCGCATCTTTTCGGGCATGTTCCGGCAGCGGTCATGATTGCAGATCCCGGCGAGCTGACATGGAATGGTAGTTTCAGCGTCGTTATCATCAGCATCCTCTCTGCTTTGATGGCAATTGGCGTCATGCATTGCGTCACCCGGACGGAAACCCTGTTTCGTCTTCTTCCGGGCCCGGGCTGGCTGAAGCCCACTGTCGGCGGATTGCTGGTTGGTGGTCTGGCCGTTATTCACCCTTCCGTCCTGTCAGCGGGACATGATGCCATGCGCGTGGTGTTCGCCGGATGGATCACCCCTTGGATGGCTCTGGGCCTGCTCGTGCTCAAGGCTCTGGCCTCCTGTATTTCAATCGGGTCCGGCTTTCGCGGAGGGCTGTTTTTCGCGTCCCTCTACTTGGGGACGCTGGCCGGAACCGTTTACGGCGCCCTGATGCAATGGCTGGGTCTGGCGCCCGTTTCCTTAACGGCCTGTGCTTTGATCGGCATGACCGCTATGGCCGTGGCTATCATCGGCAGCCCCATGACCATGGTGTGCCTGCTGCTGGAACTGACGGGCAGTATTTCCATGAGTGGGGCAACATTCGTGGCGGCCGTCCTATCTCTCCTGACCGTCCGGCGCCTGTTTGGATACAGCTTTGCGACCTGGCGCTTCCATCTGCGGGGGGAATCCATCCGTTCCGCCGTTGATATTGGCTGGATGCGGTCCCTGAACGTGCGCCGGATGATGCGCGGGCAGGTGCGGACAATCCCGTCCGATACGCCGCTCAATCGTGCACAGGCTCTTTTCCCGCTCGGTTCAGCCCAGCGGGTCGTTCTGCTGGATCGGGACGGACGTTATGTCGGAATGGTCAACGTCGCGGAACTTCAGGCTGTGTCCCCAGCCGCAACGCCCGTAGCCTCGCTGGCGCATTTCGAGAATGCCATGCTGACCCCTCTGCTCAATGTCCGGGAAGCGGTGGAACTGTTCGAACGTGCGGAAGCCGATGCGCTCGTCGTCGTAGAAGATCTCCAGTCCCTACAGGTGGTGGGTATGCTCACGGAACAGCATGCCCTGCGCCGCTATGCCGAAGAACTGGAACGCAGCCGTCGGACGCTTGCCGGGGAAGAAGGTGCTGTTTCATGACGGTTGGCCCTTGGCATGAACGTCCATGCGCTTCACCATAACAGTCTGTTCACAGGAGAAATATCCATGTCCAACACGCCTGAAGATCGTCTCGCCGCCCTCGAAATCACCCTGCCGGAAGCTGCTGCGCCGGTCGCCAATTATGTGACAACCGTTCTGACGGGGAACCTGCTCGTCGTGTCCGGCCAGCTTCCGCTGGTCGATGGCAAGCTGCTCATCACGGGCAAGCTGGGCGACGAAGTGTCCAACCATGCCGGTGTGGCCTGTGCCCGCGCGTGCCTGATCAACGTTATTTCCCAGGCCAAGGCAGCGCTGGACGGTGATCTGTCGCGCATCAAGCGCGTTGTACGTCTCGGTGGCTTTATTGCCTGCACGCCGGAAATCACCGAGCATGCTGTCGTCATGAACGGTGCGTCTGATCTGGCTGTCGAAGTCTTTGGTGATGCAGGCCGTCATGCCCGTTCGACGATTGGTGTTCCAAGCCTGCCGGTGAATGCACCGGTCGAAGTGGAAGCTCTGTTCGAAGTCGTCTGAGTTCGAATATGCGGGAGGCCTTCAAGGCTTCCCGCTTTGACGAGTTGAGGTTGTTTTTCCTCATCTAAGTCACACCTTTATCCAGATGCGTCAGACAGATTTGCAGGATCGGCCCTCATGAATAACTCTTCTGAGCCGGAGTGGTCTCTGACGCTGCACGCGTCCATTCACGACATTGGTCCTGCCGAGTGGGATGCTTGTGCGGGAGACGAGAATCCCTTCGTGTCGTTCGGATTTCTGTCCGCGCTCGAAGACAGTGGCTCCGTCGCGGATCGAACGGGCTGGCTCGTGCGTCACGCTGCTCTCCGTGCCCCGGATGGCACAATTCTGGCATTGGCTCCTCTCTATGGAAAAGCCCATTCCATGGGGGAATACGTCTTCGATCAGTCCTGGGCGCGTGCCTATGAAGCCGCCGGGGGCCGATATTACCCCAAATTCCAGTGCGCCGTTCCCTTTTCGCCCGTCCCTGGTCCACGTCTTCTGCTTCGGAAAGACCTGCCAGACCCAGACGCTGTCGGGCACGCTCTTGCCGCAGGCCTGGTGCAGGCGGGGTCGCAATTAGGCCTGTCTTCCGTTCATGCGACTTTTTGTAACGAACAGTCCATGGCGGCTTTCGAAAGCGCGGGATACCTGAAACGGCTTGGCGTACAGTATCATTGGCACAATCAGGGATATTCCAGCTTTGAAGACTTCCTGAACGCCTTGTCTTCCCGCAAACGTAAGGCTCTGCGCAAAGAACGGAAGGCGGCACAGTCTTGCGGGCTGACTTTCGTGACACGGAGGGGGCAGGAGATTACGCCATCTGACTGGGTCGCGTTCTATCGTTTTTATCAATCCACCATCGACCGGAAATGGGGTAGCGCTTACCTCTCGGAAGAGTTTTTCCCACTGCTTTCGGAGCGATTGGGGGACCGTGTGGTTCTTATGGTGGCCGCGCATGAGGGCAAGCCTGTGGCCGGGGCGCTGAACCTGATGGGTCGGGATGCGCTTTTTGGGCGGAACTGGGGATGTGAGGGGGACTGGCCCTTCCTGCATTTCGAGCTCTGTTACTATCAGGCCATCGACTTCGCGATTGCTCATGGCCTGAAGCGTGTTGAAGCGGGAGCGCAGGGAGAGCACAAAATCCAGCGGGGCTATCTGCCAGCCTTTACGCATTCCGCTCATGCCATTGTCGATCCCGGCCTGCGCAATGCTGTGGCAGCTTTTCTGGACGAGGAGCGTGCGGCTATCAGCGACGAAGCAGAAGCCCTTGCGGCTTATTCTCCATATCGTCAGGACGACTCGTCCTGATCGTGCTGGTTAACGATTGGGAAAGGGTCTGACGGGTAAACTCCTCCCTGACATCGGGATGCCGGAGCTTCAGTCGTGGAGAACAGTACCTATATCGCCCTTTCGCGCATGGACGCCCAGCAGCGTGCCATGTCGGTCGTTGCGGACAACATGTCGAACGCTTCGACGGTTGGCTATAAGCGCGAAAGCGTCCTGTTCAGCGATTATTTATCCAAACAGCATGCTGCCGGTCAGCCAACTGGGTCTGAGACGCAGGCTTATACCCAGGACCGCGCAACCTATCGGGATTTCCAGCAGGGTGATCTGCAACAGACCGGAAACCCGCTTGACCTTGCCTTGGGCGGAGAAGGCTACTTTCAGGTGCAGACGGCCAATGGTGTGCGACTGACGCGTGCGGGGCGTTTTGAAAAGCAGCAGGATGGAACAGTCGTCGATGAAGCCGGTAATGCACTTCTGGACCGCGAAGGGCAGCCCATCGTCCTGCCAACAACCGATCATCGACTGACGATTTCATCTGACGGTGTGATTTCAACTGAAACCGGCGAGGCCGGGCAGATCGGAATTGTGACGGCACGTGACAACAATACGCTTCAGGCAGAAGGCAGCCATCTTCTGCGCTCCGACCAGCCGACGAATGCTGTTGATCGCCCGCAGGTCATGCAGGGGATGCTCGAAGGCAGCAATGTGCAGATGATGTCCGAAGTCACCAAGATGATGGATATCCAGCGCAATTTTGATTTCATGGCGCAGTTCGTGAATGCCGAAGCGACCCGCCAGCAGAACGCAATCGACAAAATCGTTCAGGTTTCAGCCTGACAGTTTTCCTGACGGGACAAGGATACATTCCACATGCGCGCACTCGACATCGCCGGAACGGGCATGCAGGCCCAGCAGACCAACGTTGAAACCATTTCCAACAATATCGCGAACATGAGCACCACGGGCTACAAGCGCTCACGTGCCGAATTTCAGGATCTGATTTACCAGAACATCCGCCGTGTCGGCACAAGCTCTTCCGATACGGGCACGACGGTTCCGTCCGGTGCACAGGTCGGTCTCGGTGTAAAAACGGCAGCGATTTACCGTATCAATGATCAGGGCAGTCTGGAGCAGACAAGCAATTCCCTGGATCTTGCCGTGCAGGGAAAAGGCTATTTCCAGATCCAGCTTCCATCAGGACAGCTTGCCTATACTCGTGACGGCACATTCTCGATGGACAACACCGGTTCCCTCGTTACAGCGGATGGTTATCAGCTGAGCCCAACCATCACGATTCCAAATAACGCCCAGAGTGTCAGCATCGACCAGTCCGGGCAGGTGAGTGTAACGGTTGCCGGGCAGAATAACTCCACGGTGGTTGGTCAGATCCAGCTTGCGACTTTCACCAACGAGAACGGTCTGGATGCTATGGGTCAGAACCTGTTCACGCCAACTACTGCGTCTGGGGACGCGATGCTGGGAACACCAAACACGACCGGCTATGGCAGTGTCATGCAGGGGTATGTTGAGAACTCCAACGTCAATGTCGTGACGGAGATCACTGATCTTATTACGGCGCAACGTGCGTATGAGATGAACAGCAAGGTCATTACCTCCGCCGACGACATGATGCAGACGTTGACCAATCTGGGTGGCCGTTAATCATGGCGCGTGGGCTGTTGTGCCTATCCCTGTTGGCGCTGCTCGCATCTGGGACTTTGCATGCAGCAACCCTGCGAACCAATATCAGCGTCGACCATCCGCGGGTTCGACTGTCCGATCTGTTTTCTGGTTTAACCGCCGGGCAGGATGCCGACATTGGCGATGCCCCGGCGCTGGGGAGCAACTACGTTGTCGGCGGCCCTCAGCTGACGGCGATTGCCGCTCAATTCGGGGTGGACTGGCCGGATGCATCGCCTCTTGTTTCCACAACCGTAACGCGTGCAACCCGGATGATTGAAGAAGACGATGTGCTGCCCGTGTTAAGGCAAAGCTTCGACTTCCCGGAAGATGCGCATGTTGAAATGACCTTGGCCGGTTTTAAACCGGTGGCTGTCCCTGCTCAGGAGACAGCTGCTCCGACCATTTTGCATCTTGATCGCCCGCCCCATGGGGGAGGGCATTTCAGTGCTCGCATGGAAATCCCTTCCCGTGTGGGTGGAAAAGGGACAGCATTTCCTGTTATCGGCACTGTCACGATGGAAGTTAAGGCTGTTGCGCTCCGGCATTCCCTTCGACCGGGGCAGCCCATCCTGCCTGAGGATATCAGTGTAGTGCTGGTCAGATCCTCGGATGTTCCGGATGATGCGCTGCAATCGGTGGATGATGCTGTGGGGCTGGAAACAAGAAGCAGCCTGTCTGCCGGGCAGGTGTTGGCCTCTTCGCAGCTTGTTCATCCGCAGCTTGTCAGACGCGGATCACCGGTCGTGCTGTCCTATTCCCAGTCTAGTCTCCACCTGACTGTATCCGGCACGGTCATGGAAGCAGGAGGGAAGGGCGACATGGTGCATGTTTATAATGCAGGCAGTCGCATGGTTCTGACGGGACGCGTTATTGGCAGGACGGAAGTGGAGGTTATTCCCGGGATTACGCCCCTTTCTGCTGACAGTCGAAACCGCCCGGAGGCGGTCAGCCTGCCGACGCTCTGATACGTCAGGCTTTCTCCGGTTGAGAGCTGGAACGGCCCAGCCGGTGAATGCGCTGTATGATTTTTGCACTCAGCCGGCGCATCCATTTCCCGATTGCATCCATCCAGAGGTAAACAATTGGCGTTGTATAGAGCGTCAGTAGCTGGCTTACGATCATTCCGCCCAGAACAGAAACACCAAGAGGTGCGCGCATTTCGCTGCCATAACCATGCCCGATGATCAGGGGCACGGCACTGAGCGCGGCAGCCAGGGACGTCATGAGGATAGGGCGGAAACGGGTGATCGAAGCCTTGAAAATAGCGTCTTTTGGCGACAGTCCTTCAAATCGTTCGGCATGAATCGCGAAGTCGATGACCAGAATGGCATTCTTTTTCACGATACCTGTTAGAAGAATGATACCGATCACCGCCACGACACTGAACGGCAGTCCGAAACACCACAATCCCATGACGGCTCCAATGCCAGCGGATGGCAACGTTGAGAGAATGGTGATGGGATGGATCAGGCTCTCATAGAGAATACCCAGTACGATATACATGACAGCAATCGCGGCTGCGAAAGCGATCAGAGCGTTGATCATGACCTTGGTGGTATCGCCTGCTGTGCCTGTAAATTCACCCAGAATACCGTCAGGGGCGTGCGTTTCCTTCATGGTGTCCTGAATCAGTTTGACACCTTGGGCATAGGTCACGCCCTGAGCCAGATCGAAGGAGATGGCTGTCGAATAATAGCCTGAACGATGGGTGACATCGAGCGGCTGCTGCTTCCACAGAATGGAGGCCACATTATCCAGTGGGATCATGGTTTCTGTCGAAGACGACACGGCTGAACCACTCGATTTATTGCCGGAAATCTGGTTGGCGAGTGAGTTCTGGATGGATGATGATGCAAGAGAAGCGAATGTACTTTCCGTCGCACTTGTAGAGGCTTTGGCCCGAATAAGATTCGAGGCTACGCCGCCCGCCGCCGTCCCGGCAGATGTGGAGATCCAGATCTGGTGCAGCATGTTCGGGTCTGTGCGGTATTTGGGATCCAGAACCATAACGACGCGGTGGGTTGTGAGTGGCAGGTGGATGGTTGAAACAATGGCCTGACCATAGGAATCATACAGCACATTCTGGATAAGCTGGGGCGTCACTCCGTAGCGCGCTTCCGTATCCCGGCGCACGGTAATGTAAGCCGCGACAGACTGGCTTTCCGTTGCTGATGAGACATTGATCATTTTTCCGGAAGCCCGCAGAGCGCCGAGCATCTTCGGCAGGTAGTTGGTCAGGCTGGCAATATCTTCGCTACGCAAAACATAACGGTAAGCACCGGTGTTCTTCTGGCTGCTCCCGCCCTGACTGTTGCCGCCGACATTCCAGAACATGACATCTGCGCCCGGCTGAACTGGCACCGCTTTACGGATACGGGCCAGAACCGTCGCAACCGGAGCACGCTCACTCTTTTCCTTCAGGTGGAGATAGAGTTCGCCAGAGTTCTTGTCGTCGCTGAAAATGGTTGTGGATGTGACATCCGGATCTTTCTGGACAATCGCGCCTACGGCCCGTAGCCGGCGATCAATTTCATCAAAGGACATGGTGGCATCCCCTTTGATACGGCCGCCAATCAGGGAAATGTCCTGCTCGGGAATAAATTCCTTTGGCATGATGATGACGGACCCGACTAACAGAACGAAGCTGAGGGGAAGTGTCAGACCCATCAGGATCGTATGGCGAAGGCACCAGTGCATGGAGCGCGCATACAGGCGCACCATGCCATCCAACCCTGCCTCCGTGATACGGATAATCGCCCCGCTCAGGCCAGTGCGCGGCCCTGTGCCGTGATCAATCTCCAGCATGCGCGCACACATCATGGGCGTCAGTGTGAGAGAGAGCCACATCGAGATTACGATGGCGGAAATCATGGTCATGCAGAACTCGAACATGATCGAGCCTGCCGTTCCTGGAAGGAAAAGAAGCGGGATGAAGACGGCCACGAGGGAAGCACTGATGGAGAGAACCGTGAAACCAATCTCGGATGAGCCAAGAATACTGGCTTCATAACGGTCCATGCCGTTTTCCATGTGGCGGGCAATATTTTCTAGAACCACGATCGCATCGTCTACGACAAAGCCAACGGCAATGGTCAGGGACATCAGGGACAGCACGTCCAGCGTGAAGTTGAAATACGCCATTGCCGCCAGCGTGCCTGACAGGGCGATCGGCACAGTGACAGCAGGAATGACGGTCGTCATCACTTTCCGGAAGAACAACAGGATGACCAGCACCACCAGAATGACGGAAACTACAAGGGCTTCCTTGGCATCCTGAAGAGCCGCCCGGACAGACCGGGACGTATCAAGGCCGACAATAAGTTTGACACTGCCCGGTAGTCCGGCCCTCAGCTTGTCCAGATTGGCGTTGATCCCGTTGACGATTGCCACTGTATTGGCGTGAGGCTGCGCAGAAACAACCATTGTGAGGGCACGATGGTCGTTGATGTAACTGGTCTGGTACACGTCCTGAACGCCGTCATACACCTTGGCGACGTCTTTAAGGCGAACCGGATAAAAGCTGTTTCGATATCCGACGATCAGGTCCTGATACTGGTCTGCCTTAACGGCCTGATCGTTGGTAGACAGCAGCATCCGTTTGCCGTGACTGTCGATGAAGCCCTTTGGTGTGAAGGCGTTGGCAGAGGCGAGAGCAGTCCGAATGTCTTCAAATCCGATACCCCATTTGTAGAGGGGGCCAGGGTTGAGCTCCACGCGGACTGCAGGATTTGAAGATCCCACAACCTCTACACGTCCAACTCCTTTGACCTGAGCGAGGTAGGGTTTGACCTGAATATTTGCTACATCATACAGCTCAGCCTGGGTCAGCTGATCGGTTGTGACGCTGAGCAGGTAAACTGGAAAGCCGCTTCCATCGAGTTTGAACGCCTGTGGATCGTCATCCAGAGTGCCGGAAGGGAGGTCACTCCGTGCCGCTCTGAGCGCGGCCTGAACGTCGCGCAAGGCACCATCGATATTTCGGGAAGAGGAGAACTCCAGAAAGATCTGCGCCTGCCCTTGACTGGTATCGGACTCGATGTGCTGGAGATCAGCAATCGAGCCAAGACGGCGTGCCAGAGGCGTTGTGACGGAGGTGGCCATCTGTTGCGGATCAGCGCCCGGTTGGGTGGCGACAACCATGATGTTGGTTGTCGTGGCATCCGGCATCGTTGCAACGGGAAGTAAAGGATAGCAGATGATGTCCGCCATGAAGATGGCGATGGACATCAGTGTCGTTGCAACGGGGCGATCAATGAACAGGCGGCAGAAATTCATGCCGACAGCTTATCCTCGATTATAGTCTTTTGGTCATTACCATTAGGACACGAAAAGTCATTTCATTGGATGAATATGGTCAGTAATCGGGCATTCCTGCCGGCTGGGCGGAGGGCTGCCGACAGTAATAGAGCTCTGTAAGCCGTGGTGGCAGAAGGTCCGCCAGCCGTGCGCCCAAAACAAGCCATTTTGGGAAAGTCACACGTCGTCTGCCGCGCAGTGTTCCCTGGAGTATCTGGCGCACTGCGTCTTCTGTCGAGACGAGCCCTGGCATGGGAAAACGATTCCTTTTGACCATGGGAGTATCAACAAAACCACAGCAGACGCTGGTCAGGGTGATGCCTGACTTTTCGAGCGTTGGGGCAGTCGCCACCGTAAAGCGGTCAAGAGCCGCCTTGGAGGCTGAATAGGACGGGGTGCCGGGATAGGACACAAAACCGGCGACTGATGCCATCATGCAGATCTGTCCGCGTCGCCCATTCTGATCGCGCGCCTGTTTCTTCATGACTTTCATGGCCGGGAAGAGTGTATTCAATGAGCCAAGAAGATTGGTCTCAATCATGAGACGGGCATGATCTTCGCGTTCCGGAGTGGGACCTGCCGCTCTGGCTGGAGGAAGGCCTCCTGTGATGCCAGCGCAGGCGAAGACCATGTCCAGCCTGACGCTGCTTTCTTCGTGGATCCATTCGGCCATACCCTGTCGGTCCCGGGTATCAATGACGCGACTTCTGACGGTGGCACCCTGTGCCTCGCAAAGTCGCCGCGTCGCATCCAGACCTTCAGAACAACAGTCTCCCAAGACAAGGTCCTGACCTGGCCGCGCCAGACGGATCGCCAGCCCTTGGCCAATGCCGGACGCTGCGCCTGTGATGAGAATTTTCACCGTGTCAGACAGTTATTGCCAGGGGACTGACCAGACATGAGGCTGCGGACAAACGAATGTGCATCTGTCGTGACGGAGCTGAGCGTCCCGTTATGGCTTGCACCTCCATAGGTATGATGGGTGACGGGTGTACCGGCAGCACAGAGTGCGGAGACCAGACGCTTCTGCTCGTTGGGTGAGGAATGAAGATCCTGCATACCTGTCGCGATCATGACGGGTGTGGAAAGTGACAGGGACGGATATTCAGCCCATTTCAGTGCAGGCGCCAGAGCAGCTTCCGCCCCGGGACGCAGGGTTGTGGCTGGTGTCAGGCCCGAGCGGTGCGCCATGGGAAAGAAGTCTGAACTGCATGTTGTGGCAGCGTCGTGCATGAGCGCCAGTGCCCGCGTCGTGAATACAGCGTTTGGATCAAAAGATGGGTCGGCCTGCGAGAGGGAAGCACCCAAAGAGAGGAGTTCAGGCACGGCTGGCGAGAAACTGTGCGGATTGCGCGGATGGAGAAGATCCTGCACGCCCTGTGCGTCGAGATAAGGCGGAGCGACGGCTACAGTCCCGACGATATGCAGTTGCGGCGCGTAAGTTGCAGCCATGGCGGAAGCTGCAAGAGCAGCCTGAGCCCCTTGCGAATGGCCACTGAGAACGGTTGTCAGAGAAATATCTGGAAAACGGGCATGGGCGGCGCGAACGGAGTCCAGCATGCTCATGCCTTCAGAGCGTGCATTGAGCAGCAGGGCATCCTCCGGTTCTCCGAGGCCCGGATAATCCGTCGCCACGATCGCGAAGCCCTGTTGCAGCCATGGCGCATAGAAATGCTCCTGCACGGTTCCCAGACCCATGACAGAGGGTGCACAGGTCAGGTGAAGGCCGCTTTCTCCGTGCCCCCAGGCCAGAACAGGCCAGCCGCCAGCAGGAGGCGTGCCGCGCGGGATCAGGACTTCAGCAGACACGCGCACAAGCTGTTTCGGATTTCGCGCATCCGCACTCCGGTAAGTCAGACGCCATGCCTGTCCAGGCATGTGGGAGATCATGTGATCGATCTGAATGGCCTGTCCGGCGGCGACTGGAGCGCTCAGCGAGTAGGAATCCCCATCGTCCTGAGACGCGCAGCCTGAGAGAAGGGCGAGGGACAGTCCGAAAAGAGCGGTCGTACCGAGTGTCGTGCAAAGTCGGGTCAGAGTCATGGCTGCTTGTGATCTCCAGCGCAGGAACGAACACCATAGCAGCGTAGAAGTCCGTCGGGGAGCCTTCCCGACTTGGAGGACCGGCCATCCGGCGCTACAGAAGAGGCACAGTAAGAAAAGGATAGACCATGAGCGATACCCCTCCCGATCGTCTGTGCGCCAGCCCGGACAGCCCGTACTACAACGAAGACGTGCTGACGCGCGGCGTTGGCGTTCGTCTCAAGGGCGAAGAGAAGACCAATGTTGAAGAATATTGCATCAGCGAAGGCTGGGCTCGTCTGTCCGTCGGCAAGGCCGTGGATCGCAAGGGCCGCCCGATGACGCTGAAGGTCACTGGCCCAGTTGAAGCCTGGTTCAAGGACGACGCGAAAGACGCATGATGACGCAGGTCAGCCCCCGCCGGATCATCATCGACACGGATCCGGGACAGGACGATGCCGTGGCGATTCTGCTGGCGCTGGCCTCGCCAGAACTGCATGTGGAAGCGATCATGACCGTCGCCGGTAATGTGCCGCTTTCACAGACGACAAAGAACGCCTGCGCCCTGCTTGAACTGGCAGGACGCGAGGAGGTCCCTGTGTATGCTGGAGCGGCCCGTCCGCTTCACAAGGCGCCCATCAGTGCCGAGCATGTGCATGGCGAAACGGGGATGGGTGGTGCAAACCTGCCTGAACCTCGCCTTCGTGCGCAGGGCATTGATGCGGCTACCCATCTTGTGGATGTGCTGCGGAAAGAGCCAGCAGGCAGCATCACGCTTGTCTGCCTGGGTCCGATGACCAATCTGGCTCATGCCCTGACACATGCCCCCGATATCGCACCCAAAATTGCCCATCTTGTCGCGATGGGCGGTGCGCAACGGGAAGGCGGCAATATTACGCCAACCGCCGAGTTCAATTTCTTCGTTGACCCTCATGCGGCGAAGATTGTTCTGGCTGCGGGCATTCCCACTACGCTCCTGCCGCTGGACGTGACTCATCGCGCCATTGCCACGCCGCGCAGACTTGCACCGATTGCTGATCTGAAAACGCCCGTCGGGGATATGGTGGTGCGGATGCTGGGAGCGGAAGACCGCTTCGAGAAGATGAAATACGGCTGGGAAGGCGGTGCTCTGCATGATCCACTGACGATTGGCTGGCTGCTGTGGCCAGACCTGTTCAGTGGTCGGGAGCGCAATGTTGAGATTGAGGTCGAGGCACCTCTTTGCCTTGGACAGAGCGTGGTTGATCTCTGGAAAGTAACCGATCGCCCTGCCAATGCGTTATGGATTGATCATATTGATTCCGACGCGTTCTATACCCGTCTGACGGAAAGACTGGCCCGTCTGAACTAGGGTTTCCTCATTGTCAGTCCCGTGACTTTGGAGCATCGAACATGGCAGACCCGACCCCACAGGATCGCTTCTCCGTTGTCATCGTCGGCGGCGGTGCCGCTGGTATCACGATTGCTGCACAGCTGAAGCGCCAGAGACCGAATCTTTCGGTGGCGATCATTGAACCCTCAACGACGCATGCCTATCAGCCAGGCTGGACGCTGGTTGGTGCAGGCGTTATGACGCTGGCGGAAACGTTGCGTCAGGAAGGTGGCCTGATCCCGAAAGACGTTACCTGGCTTCGGGATAGTGCCGTTTCATTCGAGCCGGATGCCAACACCGTCACGCTGGCAAGCGGGCGTGTTGTTGAATATCGCCGCCTTGTCGTCTGCCCCGGCCTGCAACTGGATTGGGACAAGATCGAAGGTCTTCCCGAAACGCTTGGCCGCAATGGCGTGACGTCCAATTATTCCCGGGAAACCGCTGCTTACACCTGGGAGTGTATTCGTCACCTGGATGGCGGAAAAGCTCTGTTCACCCAGCCTCCGATGCCGATCAAATGCGCAGGCGCTCCCCAGAAGATCGTGTACCTTGCCAGCGACCACTGGCGTAAGGAAGGGTCACTCCATCGTACGGAAGTTGATTTCTCCATTGCGGGAGACGCCCTGTTCGGGGTGAGCTATTTTGTCCCGTCTCTTCAGCGCCAGATCGATTTTTACGGGATAAACCTTCACAAGAAGGAAAATCTCATCAAGGTGGACGGCGAGAAGCGGGAAGCAACCTTCCAGATCGTTGGAACGGACGAGACCGTTGTCCGTAAGTTCGATATGCTGCACGTCGTCCCGCCACAGAGCGCTCCAGACTTTGTAAAGAAAAGCCCGTTGGCCAATGCGGGCGGGTGGCTGGATGTCGATCCTTCAAGCCTGCGTCATGTGAAATACGACACGGTGTTCGGGGCCGGAGATGTTCTGGGTACAAGTAATGCCAAGACGGCGGCCGCAGCCCGTGAGCAGGCACCAGTTGTCGTGACGAACCTCCTTGCTTCGCTGGATGGTCGGCCGCAGACGGGTGCCTACGATGGTTATGGTGCCTGCCCGCTGACGGTATCTTACGGCAAGGTTGTGCTTGCAGAGTTCCTGTATGGTGGGAAGGTCGCTCCCAGTTTCCCATACGACCAACGCAAGCCAAGCCGTTTTGCCTGGTTGCTGAAAACCGAAGTCTTTCCTCGGCTCTATTGGATGGGAATGCTTAAGGGGCATGACGTGAAGGTTAAGCACAAGGTTAAGGAAAGCGCCTGACGTTACAGGCGTTTAAAAAACGACGAAGCCGGGAAAATTTCCCGGCTTTTTTGTGGAGAGCGTTGTGATTTGCAACGATAGACTTGTTGTCACGGTTCTATTTAAACCTGCACGGCTGATCGACAGTGGGCTGCTCATCAGTTTGAATGACCATCAGGGTGACGGCATCGTCTCCGACATTCCCGGCGAAATGTCCGACATGGCCTTTTGAGTCCTTGCGGCTCATCTGGTCCTCTCCGAGAGAAACATCTCCTGGACCCATTTCAACGTGTGTTCCGTCCATGGCCGTAACGTACCAGGTTCCCTTGAGTGGAATGATCCATTGGACTTTTGGATCCGGATGCCAACTGCCATCCCAATGAGGTGGCTGTACTGTGGAAATGACCTGAGCCTGTCCTTCCTTGAGGCGGTCCTGCCATTGGGGGCCAGCAGGTTTGGACATGGTTTTCAGGACGTAATTGTGAAACGGGCAGCGTGTCATGTGACTGATGCCGTTATGGTCCGTCCAGTTGTGCCAGTAATAGGCTGTCGGGGGTGTTGGGTCCGCCGCTAATGCCCCGTGACCAAAGGTGGCAAGCGCAGACATGACGGTAAGGGAGAGCAGGATGCGACGCATGGCTTATGCCTCCTTATGGCGTGGGGATGGTTGGTACCGTTTGGTCGATGCGATGTCGTCGAAGCGTTCCCGGCTGGGGGTAGAGAGAAGTTCGATGATCAATCCCCACGGGGTACGGCCGTAGCAGAACATGTTTCCAGGCCCGGCTTCGAGGGAGGGTTGACCTTGTGGCTCGGTCAGTAGTTCGCCGCCAGCTTTTGTAAAACGAGCACAGGCGGCGTGAATGTCATCGACGTAAACTGCGAAATGCTGGAGGCCGAAATCGCTGGCCCGAAGGGGGTTCCGTTGATCGGGGCCATGCATTTCGAAGAGTTCGATCCCCGGACCGTGACCCAAGGACATCATGCACATTTCCCAGACAACAGTTCCTTGCGGTAGACCAAGGATTGCTTCTGTCTGCAAGCCTTGTTGAGGAGAGGCATGGGTCACATTGCGATAGAGCGCAACCGCACCAAGAGCCGTCTCTAGAAACGTGATGGCAAGGTTAATGTCCGGGACGGTGACGCCCACGTGATCTATGCCGCGTGGAAGTCCCGAATGGTCTGGGGTCATGGAGAGATCCTTCACTGATGAAGGTCTCAACAGACGGACGAGGGTCAAGGTTTCCATGACCCTCGTGAGTTTATGACGGAGTATTGCTGTTCAGGCGTCGTCGATGGGACGCTTGGGCAGCAGGGCGGGCACGAAGAAGAGAGTGCAGATCAGGGTGCAGCCCAGAGACATCAGCAACAACCGGCCCATACTGGCCGTACCCGGGTGGGCCGAAGTTGCCAGAGAGCCGAACGCTGTTGCGGTGGTCAAGGCTGAGAACAGGACGGCGCGCGCTGTTGGGGACGTCAGCGGACCTTTAATGCCTTCACGCCAGTTCATCACGAAGTAGATGTTGAACGAGACGCCCACGCCCAGCAGTAGCGGCAGGGCGATAATATTGGCGTAGTTCAGCGTCTCAGGGACCGTGACAATCAGGATGACTGTCAGCAGCGCGGAGAGCAGAAGCGGTGCCATGACAAGGGCGGCATCAAGAATGCGACGTAACACAACCAGTAGGATGATGCTGATCATGATGAGTGCGGAAATTGCAGCAACCGTGAACGCGTGAACGATCGTGTTGGCGCTCTCCGTGATCTCCATGGCCGGACCACTAATATCCGGATTGACCGAGCGTAACTGTGACACGAACTGATGCATGACAGGTGTTTCGGAAATCTGACCTTTCGGGTGAATGGTCAGGCGCTGGCGCCCATCAGGAAGGGCGTAATCCCTGCGAACGTAGGCAGGAATATTATCCATCGTGATGGCCTGAGGCTGCAACGCCGTCCGAAGCATGGAAAGCTGGTCTGGCAGAAAGCGCGTCAGGGCGTGGCTGGCGTTGATCAGTGTGGCGTCCGGTGCTGTTGAAAGTGCCGTGAGGGCCTGACGGATCTTTTCCAGAGGGGCGGGAAGCTGTGTCTTGACGTCATTCAGTTTGGTCGCGGCAGCTACGGCAGCAGCGCGAATGGCAGCAGCGTCTGGTTCAGCAGCAGGGTTTTGAACCGTGATGGTTGGCAACAGGATTGAGGCCGTATCCTCGATCATTGCCAGCTTGTCGGTCTGGTCGTCTGGAACCAGAGCGCCGAGCCACAGCACATCATGGACACTTGAAAGCTTCGAGAATGCTGCCGCATTTTTCGCGGCATCCGGGATATTCGGAACCAGAAGCTGTGCGAAATAGGGTGTGGTGATCGGGTTGTCTTCCAGAAGATCAAGCGCGCGCATTCCTTCTGTATTGGGATTTTTGGTGTGTAGAGGGTCTGCGTCGAACTTCAGCAGCGGCATGAGAGCGACGCCCACAACACCAAGAAGCGCAAAGACCCCGACGACCTTCTTTCGCTTGTGGCGCAACAGATGATCGACGGGCGCCATGAACGTGAAGCCCGGCTCGCCAGAGCCAAGTCTTGCCCTGAAGAGGGAAAGGAGCGCTGGGAGGAGCGTCATGGTGCAGAAGAATGCGATCAGCATGCCGAACCCGGCGATCAGGCCGAGCTGCGCAACACCAATGAAGCTTGTCGGCGTGAAAGCCAGGAAGCCAGCAGCAGTCGCAAGGGACGCTACGAGGATCTGCGCACCGCTTTCCCGACCGGTCAGCACAATGGCGTCATGGAGAGTTGGCATGGTGCCGTCGTCATGACGCTGGCCGCGGAAACGCACGCTGTACTGAATGGCAAAATCCACGGCAATGCCAACGAACAGGATCGCGAAGGCAACGGAGATGAGGTTCAGTTCCTTCACCGTCAGAGCCGCAAACCCTGTTGTGAGGAAAAGTCCGGAAATCAGCGTGAGGAGAATGGGAACGATGACGCGGATCGAATGAACGGCAAGTACGAGCCATAACGCAACCAGAACCAGCGAAATCACCAGCCCCAGAACCATACCGTGCGCGACGGTTGAGAATTCCTCGTCGTTCAGTTTGACTTCGCCTGTGATGGCTCCGGAAGCCTGACCGGACTTCACAAACTCAAGGCTGTCGATTGCCTGACGCATTGCGATGGTTGCGCCTTGGCCTGGCTGAAGGGAGCTGTAATCGAGCTTCGGTTTCGTGACGACAAACTCATAGCGGCTTCCCAGTTCAGCCAACCGTCCGACCAGAAGATTCTGCCATGACAGGTCCTGAGGGTGGCCTGCTGCAGCTTTCGTCAGGGAGTCTGCAAATCCGTCCAGCGCGCCATTGAAGCCGCTTGGAATGCCTTGGCCAGCCTTGATGCCGTCGCCGATCAGACCCAGAGCACCAAACAGGCCACGGGCAGAAGGATCTGCGGCCAGAGTTCCGAGGAACGGCTGGGCAGAGACGATGGAGTCCAGCAGTGGCTCAAGGTCTTTCTTGTCGAGGAACAGGAAGCCATGGCTGTTGAAAAAGGGGTTGTCGCCCGGCAGGCTGACCATCTCGAAATGGTCATGATCCTGACTCAGCTTTGCTGCGAGCGCCCGGGCCGTTGCCCGACCCTGTTCCGGAATCTGGCTGTCGATGATGGCAACCAGCTGATTATCATCCTGCGGGAAGAGACGATTCATTTCGTCGGTCCGCTGTTTCCAGGGCAAACTGCTGGCAAACATCTTGCCCGTGTCAGTTGTCACACTGAGGCGCGTAATACTCAGTGCGACACATCCCGCACAGAGAAGCGCAAACAGAACCACCACCAGTGGCGCACGACGTGCACAGGCGGCATTCAGCCGGCCGATCAGATCCGAAAACATGGGGCCTACCCTTAACAGAACGGGCAGCATTTCCCGACCCCAACCTGACATTTCCGCCATCATGGGGCACAATGGAAGCCATGACGTGGACACTCGATGGCATGGCTGAACATGAAAGTGTGATCAAGGGAAGTACTTTCCTTGCGCGCGCTGCCCCTGTGCCGGACGAAACAGCGGCTCTGGCGTTCTTCAACGAGGTTGCTGTGCCGGATGCTACACACAATTGCTGGGCTTTCCGGACAGGCCAGCGTTATCGCACGAGCGATGATGGAGAACCTTCCGGCACGGCAGGACGTCCGATCCTGTCTGCCATCGAAGGGCAGGATTTCGATAATGTGATGGTCGTTGTGACGCGCTGGTTCGGGGGTGTGAAACTTGGGGCCGGTGGACTTGTCCGGGCTTACGGTGGGGCTGCTGCTGCCTGCCTGCGTGAAGCGGCCAAAATCGAACGTATTGAAACGCTGCCTTTACTGTTTCATTGCCCTTTCTCAGTCTATGCTCAGGTTGAAGCCAAGCTGCCCGGATGGCGTGCTGAAAAAACCCTTTGCGATTTCGATGCGGAAGGAGCGTGGCTAACGCTTGCCGTGCCGGTTGAGGATGCGGATGCGGTAACGGATTATCTCCGTGACCTGACGCGCGGGCAGATGACCATCAGTCGACCGGACCAATAAGAACGATATTAAAAAGTTATAAATAAAATCACACTTTACATATTGTGTAATATAAGGCTCACTCACGGTTCTGGTTTATTTTTGCCAATCCGTGGGTCTCAATGGTCTTTTCTGTTCTCCGTTACCGTCAGGAAAGGCGTCTTTCTGCCGGCCTGTTCGTTCTGGTCGCAGGTCTTGGGAGTCAGGCACACGCTCAGACTGCTATCCTGAAAACCAACCCATTGGAGCAGCCTCCTGCCGATGAGGAATGGATCAAGGTTCCTTCGACCGAACGGCCGATCATTCAGGATTATCCTCATGCCGGTGTCGTGGGGCAGCCCCGCCGGATCACGGCAAAGCAGAATCGCGCACCAAACGGTCATCAGGGTCCTTGGGGCGATTTCAACTACGGGAACGGCGAAGCTGCAGGCTTTGGCCCGGTCGGGCGCTATGGTGCGGCGGCCTGGGCAGAGGACTGGAGTTACCTGCGGGACAAGAGCAAACGCACAGATTTTTTCGATCCACTGAAATTCATTGCACTGAATAACAGTCAAACCATCTGGCTGACTCTCTCTGGAGAGTCGCGTTTGAGAAACTGGTACGAGGAAGCGCCATTTCTGGGCAGAAGCGGCAAGGCGCAGTCAGGCCGTTTCGGCGTCCGTAACCTTCTGGGAGCAGACCTCCATCTGGGCGAGCACGTGCGGCTTTTCGGGCAACTCATCAATGCAGATGCCGGAGGCTGGCGGGGGTATGGTTACAGCTCGACCTATCGGAAGAGGCTGGATCTGCAACAGGGCTTTATCGAGCTGAAGGGCAAGGTCGCTGGAGCGCAGACGGGGTTCATGTTTGGTCGCCAGCAGTTTCTCGATGCTCCGTCCTACATGCTGTATAATCGTGAAACGCCGAACGTCCCATTGTCATGGAATGGTGGTCGGTTCTATGCGCTCTGGCCCCGTATTCGCGTGAATGCTTACGATTTCGTCCAGACCAAGACGGACAGTTATCTGATGTTCCACAATACCGAGGATTACGGAACACGTCTGTACGGTGGGAATACCACCATGATTGTTCCGGCCTTTACGGTTGCCGGGGAGAAGGTACATTCATTTCTGGATCTGTTTTATATTCGGTATCGTTACAGCAGCGGCCTTTCTGCCGTCCCGACGGCCGCTCGTATTCTCAAAGGCACGTCGTCCCGAGGCAATCTGGGCTTTCGGTGGTACGGCACATCGGCTTCGGTCGAGTATTCCGTGGGCGCGCTCTATCAGGGCGGCACATTCCAGTATGCGGGCACTCAACGCAAAAGCAGCGTGCGAGCCTGGGCGGTTAATGCGATCGTAGGATATCGTCATACGCCGTCACCGCTGCATCCCTTTCTCGGTGTACAGGCCGATGTATATTCCGGCGGATCGGACGGTCAGAATGGCACAATTCACACCTATATGGCGCCGTTCAATCCACAGACGAACTATCTGGACACCACGACCTATATTTCGCCGTCCAATCTGGTCAGTCTTTCGCCTGTTGTAAGCATTACCCCGTGGAAAGGCTTTGCGTCCTTGCGGCTGAAAGCGCCTTTCATGTGGCGGCAGAACGCGAATGGAGCGATCTGGAGTTCGTCTGGCCCTTACACATTCGCCCGCTCTTATCGGGGAGGCTATGTAGGCGTTGTGCCGCAGGCTTCCCTGACATTACAGCTGGACCATCATCTGACCTGGCAGATCTATGGTGCGAGATTCATGGCTTCGAAAAGTCTGCGGGCTGCCGGAGCACAGAGCGGGAGTTATGCGCAGTCCAATGTGACGTTCAGATTTTAGAAGAAACGTTAGTTCAGAACGGGTGCGGAAGTGTCTTCTGGCAAGGGCATCATATCCTCCATGACAGGAGGGAAAATATCTTTCAGCTGGTTCTGAATGGCAGCGTCTGAAAACCGTTCGCGGAGCAGTTTTCTGGCGGCTGTGACCTGCGCCCGTGCTGCGGTAGGTTTCAGAAGCGCCACAGTTTTCTGCACGAAATCCTCGGCCGTATCGGCGACGGCTTTCCGCCATATGGGATCATCTCTGTCGACCAGACCTTCGGCGGCTATGGGCGTCATGACTATCGGCAAACCCGCAGACCATGCTTCCAAAACCTTTCCCTTGATTCCAGCGCCATAGCGAAGGGGGGCCACGCAAAGAGAGACGTCTGCCAGGGCCGTTTCAAGGTTAGGAACATGCCCGATGATTTCCACGCCTTCTTCCGCCAGCATATGAACAGCGTGTGGCATGGCGCTTCCAATCAGGCGGCAGACAAGATCGGGAACTCGCTTTTTCAGGCGCGGGAAAATATCCAGAATCAGCCATTTGGCAGCATCCGTATTGGGCGCATGACCGAAATGCGCGACGAATGCGATGATCGGTTTCTGGGTTTTCTGGCGAGGACGAGGCCTGACGGGGACCGCCCAGGGAACGACATTCACATCTGCGGTGGGCACGACCCGCTCCAGCAACTCGGCTTCAACGGGTGAATGGGTCAGAACATGATCTGAAATCCAGGCACACATGTTTTCGCGCACTTCGATATGTGTGGCGGCACGATCAAGTTCCGGTCGACGCTCAACATTGGCCTGTCGGTGTAGGCGCAGTGAGGCCAGATCTGCGATGCTCCAGATCAGTGTGGCTGTCGGTGCAAAGGCGCGTGTCAGGGCTGCGTAGCTCTCGGCGTTGTTCAGCCGATGCAGATAAACGACATCCAGTCCTGTCCCGAGGTGCTTGAGGGCTTCTTCCGGGCCAGTGAAGACAGGCGGCATGAGGCAGGTAATGCCCAATGCTGCCAGACGGGCCTGATCCTGTTCTGAAGGAGGCTGCCGAGAGGCTATGAAGCTACAGTCATAGCCCAGAGCCTGCGCTGCCCGGATATGAGACAGCAACGCGACAGACCCTGCATCAAATGTCGGATCAGGGACGCGGTCATCCACGAAAAGGGCACAGGGTGCGACAGGTCTGGCCGTTTCTTGACGACGTATAGCCCGCTGTTTCAGGCCTCTCTCTTTGAGGCTGACAATATCAGCCCCGCTTTCGGTGCGGAGTGCGTCAGCTGTGGATGTCAGAAAAGACAAGGCGTCACTGCGGGCCTGATCCGTTGTGAGGCTCTGCATCAGCACGGAGAAATGACGTTTGAATGAGTCATCCAGCACTTGGGATCGGGGAATATGGAGTGGATCGCCAAACCGTTCCTGACCGTGGAACAGTTGAATATCGTGATCCTTGAGTGGGTCCAGTGGAGCACTGAAAACGCACTCGAAGCCGTAGCGCCCTGATCCCAGACCGGCTTCCCGCAGGTCTCGCCGAAAATGATTGGCCGGGAAACGGGTGGTCGGAATTCCATCAATGAGGGCTGTCAGCCAGACTGTACGCTCCGTATTGAGTTCATCACGGACCCACCCCGCGATGTGCAACCGATCGGCTTTGTCTACGGATCCCGAAAGAACACTGGGGAGTGGTTCAATATAAAACGGAGATCCGTTGACTGGCCGATCAAGAAGGGAATCCAGAATTTCTATCAGGCATCCTTCATGGGGCAGTGGCTCCGGCCATACACATTCGAAAGCGCACTTGCCCTCTCTCGGAAGGCCAGTCAGATCGGCACGGAACGTATCTGCGTCAATGTCATCAACAAGCCGCCCGTCCATCAGGATACGAAGACGCACCGGGTGGTCTGCTGCTTCCAGATCGACAACCCATCCCGCGACGCGTTCTCGGTCACAGACATCAATGTAACCGACCAGAGCCTTCGGCACAGTTCCAGCTTATCCTTTGTTCTTCAGGCGGCTTTCTCAGAGAGGGCCTGCTGGGCGTAGTCCTTCAGGCGTTGATGAATGCGGGCCAATTCTTCCCCATCTTCCAGGCGTGGCGCGCAATACTGCACAGGCACAACGGGGGCATCCGGGTAGAGTTCGCTGTATTCGTGAGCGTTGTGAAACATCCCGCGCGAGCTGTCATCCAGAAAACTTTCGGAAGGCGCACCTTCAGCCAAGAGAATATCGTGGGTTTCCAGCTCAATATGAATGTAACTGATATGACTGGGTTTTTCGATCTGGATGATGGAGAGTCCATTGACCAGATGAAGCGCGGGAATGAGGTAGCCATCCACAAACATGGCGTGGAGGGGGGAAACAGTAAGATCCCTGCGAGGCAGTTGATTGCCCAATGACCCTTTCTGGAAAACGATGGGTAAAATATCGCGGTTTCCATAGGCAAACATCGGATCGTATGATCGGCGACCGATCCAGCGGATCGGCCTTGTTTCGCCGGTAGCAGTCAGAACATTGTCGCCGATCATCAGCTTTTCTACCGGGCGCTCGCCATCCGGTGTGGCGATTAGGGTTCCCGGGCAGTAGCAGGGGGTTCCGATCATCAGATCGATACCTTGGCCGGAAGGGGCGCTTTTAAAATAATATGGTGAAGAAAAGCCGTCTTTGACTGAAATGCGGTTCATGATTGCACCGCTGGATACGACTTCCAGGACAGAACCGGCGGTAGTGTTATCTTTTACTATAACGCCACTGACGGCAGACGGATTATTGCCAAGATCAGTCAAACTGATTGTTGTCTGGTACATCTCTTGAAAAGTGCCGGTGAGATTGGCATTGCGATCAAGGATGATAACGCCACCACTTGTGACGACGTTTTCAACGCTTTGATCAGCACTGACTGAAAGGACACCGCCTTGATTCACAAGAACATCTGATAGTGTTCCGGTTTTTTGCAGAACCGTGCCTGTGCCGACGGTTATATGATCTGCGCTTCCTCCGTTCAGAATGAGCGTTCCGCTGCTTCCGAGGGTTGCTGTGTGGAGTATGCCACCGCTGGAGACAATTTGTGTGGCTGAGAATAGTGTATTAAAGCCGGGTATCATCATCGGGTCGCCAGACCGTAAAGACGCACCCATAATAGTCACATTATCTGATATGCCGCCATTATTGATGATGGATGTGGTAGCGGGGCCTAAATATGTATTGCTTGCAAATCCGCCAGATTCAATAATTTGGGTTGCGGGAATTGGCGTCCATGTGTCGTCGCTCATCGTGGAAGGGCCAACTAATGTTGTTATTCCTGAAATGACACTATCAATGGATGCCGCATCTGAGGTGACTACCTGTGAAACAGGAAAACCAACTTGTTCTCTTATATTTGCAGGTGGCACCATAAATTGTACCGCCCCACCAGCGAATACCTGGGTGCCTGACACAGCCGTTCCGCTCTGAATTGTTTGAACTGTCCCGTTAAGATCATTACCCGATACTACGCCACCAGATACGACGGTATATGTTTTCCCGGTTTCTGGAGACGTATAAGTTGAGGAAGCACTCATAAACTCTCTCTCCCGAATGAATCGGAATATGTTTTAGGAGCGGAGCATGCTCCATAAATGAATGATTAATATTTCCTCATTGTACTTAATGAATTGCTTTACAAAAACGTCGGTAATAATTCGTTAATATTGAAATTTCATTTTGGTTTTTTATGGAACTTTTTTTGGTATCGAAAAATTCGTGATCAGGTCTTATCTTTTGATGGTGCAAAAATCCCAACAAGATCTGTCAAATGTCCAATCTCACACAACTGGAGGCCTGCAGGGGGTTTCACGCGTGCCGAGGCAGTAGATACCCGCCTTGGAAGAATCGCTTCGCCAAAACCCAGTTTGGCCACTTCTTTCAGTCTCAAGTCAGATTGGCTGACCTGGCGGATCTCGCCAGAGAGTCCGACCTCACCAAAATAAGCTGCTGTCGAGGAGGTCGGTTGCCCAGTTGCGGCTGAAATCAATGCCGCTGCAACAGCCATATCCGCTGCAGGTTCATTGACGCGCAGGCCACCTGCAACATTCAGGTGAACATCCATATTGGCCAACTTCAGGCCGCATCGTGCATCCAGAACGGCCAGAAGCATATTCAACCGGGACGTGTCCCAACCCACGACGGCACGGCGAGGAGCGCCGTCACCTGCTTTGGGAGACAGGAGCGCCTGGACTTCCAGAAGAACCGGTCGGGTTCCTTCAAGACCTGCGAAAACAGCGGACCCTGCGATATTGCCCCGTCGTTCTGCAAGAAACAGGGCAGAAGGATTGGGAACCTGCGTCAGGCCGGTATCCGTCATGGCGAAGACGCCGATTTCGTCCGTTGCGCCAAAACGGTTCTTGGCAGCGCGCAGGATACGGAACTGGTGCCCGCGATCGCCTTCGAAATACATGACCGCATCAACCATGTGTTCCAGAACGCGCGGGCCAGCCAGAGATCCTTCCTTCGTGACATGTCCGATCAGGATCAGAGCAAAACCGAGCGTCTTTGCAAGCCGGATCAGTTCAAAAGCGCTGGCCCGAACCTGCGCGACAGAGCCGGGGGAGCTTTCCACGCTCTCCAGCCACATGGTCTGGATGGAATCGATGACGACGACCGTGTGAGAGCGATCGTTTTCTAGTGATCCTACAATGTCCCCAACATTGATGGAGGCTGCGAGATCCAGTGAGTCCAGCGTTTTGCTATCTTTGGCCAGCTCCAGTCTTTGCGCACGAATGCGGATCTGATCCACGGATTCTTCGCCCGAGACATACAGAACCTTGTGGCCGCTTCGGGCCAGGGCGCAGGTTGTCTGCAGCATCAAGGTGGATTTGCCGATCCCTGGATCGCCGCCCACCAGCACGACGGATGCAGGTACGAGGCCGCCGCCCAGAACGCGGTCCAGTTCTGCGATGCTTGTCGTAATACGCGGCGGCGGTTTGGCTTCTCCGTCGAGCCTGACCGTCTGAAGTCGCCCGGAACTCAGTTTTCCGGTTTTGCGTGCTGTTGGTTCAGCGGCCTCTTCAACCAGCGTGTTCCATTCCCCACAGGCTTCGCACTTCCCGGCCCACTTGGAGTAAACAGCTCCGCAGGACTGGCAGACAAAACGTGCTGTAGGTTTCTTGGCCAAGGGGATGTCTCGCTGGATGGGGGGGGCAGGATGCCTTCCCGATATAGGGAGTGTTCCCGTTATGATCCAGTCAGTGAGGGCGTCAATCGTCCGAACGGATGATGAGCCGTGCCATGATCCGGGCTGCCGTGATGATCAGGAGTAGCATCAGTGCCTGGATTAGCAGGTTCTGGGTCTTAGGCGGATGCATGAAAAGGATGAACAGCATCGGCAGCGCGATAAGGTAGGTCAGACCAAGGCGCTGCCAGACTTTTTTGGAAATCGGTGGACGGCGGAATTTGTTCACTTCCGCAGTTCCATGGTGATTGGCCCTTCGCGGCGCCCATGAGTGAACTGGTCCACCATGGCATTACCAGAATTCATCAGGTCCGCAGCCAGTCCCTGCCAGACCAGTTTGCCATGATAGAGCATGGCCGCCCTGTTCCCGATGCGCTGGGCGGAGGCCATGTCATGCGTAATGGCAATGGCGGTTGAACCGAGTTTCTGAACGCAATCCACGATCAGGCCATCAATGACGGCCCCCATGATCGGATCAAGCCCGGTCGTTGGTTCGTCAAAGAACAGGATATTGGGCTGTCCTGCGATGGCGCGCACCAGCCCGACGCGCTTTTGCATGCCGCCGGAAAGTTCGGACGGGCTGAGTTGCCCGACAGATGGGTCGAGCCCCACCTGCTGAAGGATGCCGCCTGCCAGTTCACGCGCCTTGGCACGGGACGGGACTGGGCCATCACGATCGGAATGCTTGGCGCGCAAACCAAAGGCGATGTTGTCGGCCACGCTCATGCTGTCGAACAGGGCGGCATTCTGGAACAGCATGCCAATCTGTCGACGAATGGCTTCCTGACGGCTGCGAGACGCAGTGAGGATATTCTCGCCATCGATCTCGATCGTGCCGGCATCCGGTTGGATTAAGCCAAGGATGCAGCGCAGAAGAACGGATTTGCCGGAGCCCGAGCCACCAATGATGACCATTGAGGTGCCGGTTTCGACATCCATGTCAATTCCATCAAGCACGACCTTGGAGCCGAAAGCCTTCGAGAGGCCGCGGATGCGGATTTTGGGTGTGCTCATTGGGAGAAAAACAGATCTGTCAGGAGGTAATCAAAAAGCAGAAGCAGGATGGATGCTCCCACCACAGCAGCGGTTGTGGCAGAGCCGACGCCTTCTGCGCCCCCACGGCTGTTATAGCCATGATAGCAGCCCAGCAGCGCGATCAGAAAACCGAAGACAGCGGCTTTGACCAGCCCGACCACGACATCAATGGTTTTCAGGGAATCCAGCGTAGCCGTGATGTAAGTGGAGGGTGAGAAACCGAGTTTCGCTACCGAGACGGTAAAGCCGCCCAGAACACCCAGAACGTCCGCCACGATGACGAGGCAGGGCAGGGCGATTGTTCCGGCAAGCAGGCGCGGCGTCACCAGATATTTCATCGGATTGGTCGAAAGCGTCGTGAGTGCGTCGATCTGATCCGTGACGCGCATTGTGCCGATCTGGGCAGACATGGCCGCGCCAACGCGTCCAGCAACCATCAGGCCCGCCAGAACGGGACCAAGCTCGCGGGTGACTGCCAACACCACAATTCCGGCAATCGCGCTCTGCACATGGTACTGCCCGAAGCCAACATAGGACTGAAGGGCAATGACCGCTCCCGAGAACAGGGCCGTCAGCGCGACGACCGGCAGGGAAAAGAAACCTGTTTCGATCAGCGTGGACAGGAAGATGCGCCAGTAGAACGGCGGTCGCACCAGATGCGACAGCGCCTCCAGCGCAAACATGGCAAGAGCGCCCGATTGACGGACGAGGCCGAGGACGGCACGGCCAAGGGCCGCTATGGGATCAAGAACGGCATTCACCCTTCTGCCCCTACCCTGACCAACCGGCTACGTCAAAGTCTGTCTTTCTCAAGCAGAGCGTTCCAGATCCCGGAATTGCCGTTCCAGAGCGAAATCCGGAGACGTGACGAACTGTTCCATTCGCGCAAGCCTCGGTTCGAGGCGCGCGAGCCGGTCGTTCAGCCGGATCAGCGCGGGGCTGAGGGATATGCCAGCCGAAGCGGAAGAGTGCACCCGGCGGGCATGACGCTGCTTCTGTTCACGGGCGGTGTGGATGACCTCTTCGTAAAGATCTATGGCCCGGCGGGTATAATGAATATGGGGAGGCTCGACGCTTGTATGGGTGTCTTCGCCACGGCGTTCCCGCATCCGTGCTTCCCAGTTGCGGACAAACGAGGCGTAACCTTCTGAAGCATCAGTCCAGAGATTTGTGAAAAATGACTGCCCGGTGCGCTTCCGGTATCGACGGGCACGGCGGAGGATGAGCCCAATGATCACCAGTGTGATGACCAGTCTCGTGACGCTGTGATGATGAGACGACTGTGTGTTCAGAACTGTCGTTGCGTGAGTGATATCCGTACCGGGCAGTCTGCTGCCAATGCTGGCCAGAACGTCCCGCGCAATCGCGTTTCCATCTACCTCATTTGTCTTGCTGATATGTGCGCCAGGATCTGTCTGAACGTTGAGGCTACCGCTGCCGTAATGTGTCTGGGACAAGACCCCTGAGACATGATCGACCGTGACATCTCCGCTTCCGTAAAGTTCGAGATGGGCCCGCGTGGTACGGACATGGGCCGCGATGTCGGAAGACCCCATATCTCGAACAGACAGATCTTTTACGATGCCGTCTTTGATGAGAATATTACCGCTGGACGTTGCTGCAAGTTCGATCCGTTGTGAATTGGCCTGTGCGATTGACAGATCGCCGTTAGAAAAATTCTGGACTTTAACGTTGCCGAACACTCTGTCGATCGAAACGTTTCCGTTGCCTGTTATCCGGAGCGAAATGTCGGACGCCTGTTCGATCTCAACGTCACCATTCGCGGTAAAACCGCTCATGCGTCCTAGAAGACCTGTGGCGATGACGTGGGTATTGTTGCCTCGGAAGCCGATATTCGTTCCCGTCGGAACCTGAATTTCCGCGCTTGTATCCGTATTGCAGGATTGGTCCTTGAGGGCGAGTTCCAGTTTGTCCGGGCGTTCGCTGATCAGAGCAGCATTTCCGCTCACAACTGACGGTGTAAGACCACTGCGGATATGCAGGTCTGTCAGGCAACTGGGTGCCAGATCCAGAGACGGGCCGGGTGAGGGAGCATTTCCGGGCGGTGGTGCTGGCGGGCTGGGAGGTGGTGGTGGTGGTTCAGGGGGGGCAGGGAGCGTTTGCGCCAGACCCATGCCCATGAACGAAGCGCTTAAGACAAGGGCCGCACATCCTTGGCCGAAACGCAGCAGAAATTTGGGGCTCACCATCGTTAGCCTCCCTGCTTGCTCGCCTCATCGGAGGCTGGCTTTGAGGGTGTCGGGGCTGTGGTAGAAGGCGCCGGATCGACATGCTGCGTTTCAGGAATGGTAGAGCCTGTGGTCGTGGGTGGGGATACCAACTGAGGTGCAGAAGGCTCCTGTCGGCTCTGGGCGGGTAGCTTTGCCGGTGGAGTTGCTGCTTCAGGAACGGTGGCTTGAGCCTCGGGTGCAACGGTTGGCGCAGGTGGGACGGCTTGCGGGATAGACTGAGAAGGGGGAGCTACAGGGTCTTTTGATAAAGGCGGCACGTCCTGTGGCTCAGCTTGTTGGCTGGGCTGAGGTGCCGGAGTCAGAACGGGTGCTGGAGGGCGCGGGGCCGGGGCTGTGGGAGCGCTTTCTGGCGCGGCTGGAGATGCAACTGGACTTTGAGGCGCAGCGGGCGGTTGAGTGACGGATGTCGGTGCGGCTTCAGTCGGGCGATAGACTACGCCGTTCTGCGCTCCTACGCGGACAGAGCCATTGCCGGACCGCACGATCGGGCCAGAAACACGCTCAATATTGACGGCGCCTGTGCCATTGGCTGTGACGGTGGCGACGGAGGCATTCCCAAGAACGGTAGCGGATGCGTTATCCGCGGTGACAATCGTCAGAGCCTCAATGTCTCCCTGGGAAATCGTGAACGAGGCCTGATTGGTCAACTGCGCCGAGAGGGCCGTAAGCTGCGCGGAGTCGGCTGTGAAGGTCGATGTACCGGAGGCAACGATCTGGGCGGCTCTTTCAAGTGATCCAATATGGACATTCGAGGAGCCATGCATACTCAGGTCCAGCGACTGGGTGTTCTCGATCTCCATGGATGTTGAGTCGAGACTGGCATCCAGCGAAGCAAGCTTTCCCTTGATCACGAAGCTTGTGTCATGGCTGTCATGGATCGAGACGCCGGTATAGGGCGAGACGCTGATGGTCAGCTTGCCATTGGGGGCGCAACTTTTGGTGGCAATGGAAATGCGGCTGTCCGCGTCTTCCTTGCCTGTTCGCATGGTGACCTGTGTGGCGCTGCTGCTATCGAGCGTGGCGCCATCTTTCATGGTGGGGTCCACGACAATCCACACCTGACCTGTGCACGGAATCGCCAGATCCAGATCTTCGCCGGACATGGAAACGCGTGCGGCCTTGGCCGGATGGACAGAAGCTGTCCCTGCCAGCGTGGCGAGCAGCATCATGCGCAGGGCGGTGCGGGGCGTCATCGTGAACTCCTAGCGCGCCAGCCCGGGATATCCTCGTCGAGGATGCGTTCGAGCTGGTCGATCCTTTCTTCCAGACGCGTAGCATGGGCTTCGGCCTGTGTCAGGGCGGCCTGAAGATGTGGGTCTGGTACCCCCTGATTTATAGGTCCACCTGCACGAGCACGAAGCAGGCGCGGCCCGAGGACAAGCGCCGGGATGAACCCAAGGGTCAGGACGACGGCGACAAGGCCAACAAAGTCCTCATTCATAAGTCAGACTTTCTTCCTGCTCTCATCAGGCATCGCGCTTCTTGTCAGCAATCCGACGCTTCAACGCTTCAAATTCATCTTCTACTGCAGCGTCCGTTTCCAGCGCAGCCAATTCATCATGCAGGGAAGAGCGACCGGACCTGCGACCAAGATCATAGGCCTCTGCCTTGCCTTCCAACTCGTCGAGCACACGCTCCACCTGCTCGAAACGACCCAGCGTATCGTCAATGCGGGTATCATAGAGCTTTTCACGCGTCTTGAGGCGCCCTTCTGCCGTGCGGGCGCGCATGGTCAGGGTCTTCTCGCGGGATTTCGCATCCGCCAGCTTGGCCTGAAGTTTGGCGATATCGTCGTTCTGCTGTTCCAGGCCCTCTGTCACCTGTGCAATCTGGCGTTCCAGACCTTCCCGGGACTGTTCGACCGTATGACGTGCGGAGAGTGCCGCTTTGGCGAGATCGTCGCGGTCACGCTCAATGGCGAGAGCGGCCTTGCGGTGCCATTCGTCTTCCTCGTGCATCATGGTGCGCACGCGGCGTTCAAGCTGCTTGCGTTCCGCAATGGTGCGGGCGGCCTGGCTGCGGACTTCAACCAGTGTGTCTTCCATCTCCTGAATCACGAGACGGATCATCTTCTGCGGGTCCTCGGCCGTGGCGAGAATCGCATTGAGATTGGAGTTCACGATATCGGCGAGCCGAGAAAAAATACCCATGACGCTTTCCTTCCTGAGAACTGGATTAGAGCACAATGACCTGTCTTGTCAGCGGGCTCGTTTTGGGGATGTTATGGTTGTGACAATCTGAAGTGGCGAACGAGGCTCAGAAATGGCGAGATCCACCCAAGCGGACGAGGTTCCGACACCCATCGGGCGGGCTCCGGCATTTCTGGCGATGCTGGATCAGATCTCGCGTCTTGCTCCCCTGAAGCGACCCGTTCTGGTGATCGGGGAGCGTGGAACGGGCAAGGAACTCGTGGCTGCCCGCCTTGCGCTTTTGTCGGATCGCTGGGACGCGCCGCTGATCAAATTGAACTGTGCGGCGCTGCCGGAAGCTCTGCTGGACAGCGAACTGTTCGGGCATGAGGCTGGCGCGTTTACCGGTGCGCAGAAGCGGCGTCTGTCGCGGTTTGAGCGTGCAGATGGCGGAACACTGTTTCTGGATGAAATTGGAACGGCCTCTCTCGCCGTTCAGGAAAAACTGCTGCGCGTTATTGAGTACGGCAGTTTCGAGCGTGTTGGAGGCAGTGAGACGATCCGGGTGGATGTGCGTCTGATTGGTTCGACCAATGCAGATCTGCCTGCCATGGCGCAGGAGGGGGCCTTCCGCCCGGATCTTCTGGATCGGCTGGCTTTTGATGTGGTCAATGTTCCGCCGCTGAGGGCGCGCGAAGAGGATATTCCCCTTCTGGCTGAGCACTTCGCCACAAAGATGAGTGCAGAGCTGGGCCGCAAACTGTTTGCCGGATTCTCCCCAAAGGCGCTGCAATGCCTCATGGATCATGACTGGCTGGGCAATGTGCGCGAACTGCGGAATGTGGTGGAGCGTAGCGTCTATCGGATGCAACAACCGGAGCGTCGGCTGGACGAGATTGTCCTTGATCCGTTCGTGACGCCCGACTGGGACGCACATGTCGTTGCTCCGCCGACCGTAATTTCCAATGCGGCTTCGGGAAGTCCTCAGGCGTTTCCGCTGGATTTTTCCGAGACTGTCAAAAGCCATGAGCGGACTCTTCTGGAGGCTGCCCTGCGTGAGGCGCAGTTCAGTCAGCGGCAGGCTGCGGAGCTGCTGGGGCTGACTTACTACCAGTTCCGGCATCACCTGCGGCTGCATGGCCTTGCAGACAAGGAAGCGCGGAAGGCTTTGACTAAAAAAGGATAGACACGAGTTCATGGCTGAAATGATGCATGAAGCGTGCCAAATCGAGTTTTTGAGCGTTTCTGGTTTGAGATCTCAAAATGGGAAAGGTTATTTCGAGGAAAACGGCCACGAATTGACGAAAATGGCCATAATTTTTGATAAATTCGAATAATGAGATTTTCTCAAATAAACTATTTAATATGGTTATACAAAATAAAATAGTTGAATAATGGCTGGTGCGCGCCTATGTCTCCTTTACGTCGTGATTCTGGCGCGTCTGAACATGGATATGGGTGCAGTAAATGCCTCTCTCACAATCCGAACTTCGACATCTTATGGAGACGCCGGAGAGTCATGCGCTTGAGGAAGCACTGGTGAGTCTGAAGGGACGCGTTGCAGTCATTTCCTCATTTGGTGCGGAATCTGCGATCCTGCTGGATGAGATCGCCCGGATTGATCCGTCTGTTCCGGTTTTCTTTCTGGATACACGCCGGCATTTTCCGGAAACGCTCTCCTACCGTGATGAGCTTTCTGATGTGCTGGGCTTACAGGACGTTCGAACTATTTCTCCGGCAGCGCGGGAGCTCGAAAACAGGGATCCGCAGGATCAGCTGGCGGCTTTCGACCCTGATGCGTGCTGTGCCTTACGGAAAGTCGAGCCTCTGGAACTGGTATTGCCGGAATTCGATGTCTGGCTGACGGGACGCAAGCGCAGTCAGGCGTCTACGCGGGCGGCTCTTCCGGTGGTGGAGCCTCAGCCGGGTGGAACTGTGAAACTCAACCCGCTGGCGGGTTGGGGGCCGGAAAAGATTGAAGCCGAAATGCGTCGTCGGCATTTGCCGCGGCATCCTCTGGTTTCAAAAGGATACACTTCGATTGGCTGTGCGCCTTGCACACGGCCCGTGGGAGACGGAGAAGATGGGCGGGCAGGTCGTTGGGCCGGTCTGACCAAGACAGAATGCGGCATTCATCGGCCGGCATGAACATGGAGCGGACAATGACGCGGACACATACATTGGCGGAACCGCGCGTCATGGATGATCTTGACCAGCTCGAAGCTCAGAGCATTTTCATCCTGCGTGAAGCCTACCGGAAACTGAAACCCCTTTCGCTGCTGTGGTCTCTCGGGAAGGACAGCAACGTTATGGTCTGGCTGGCGCGGAAGGCTTTCATGGGGCGTGTGCCTTTTCCGGTCATGCATGTGGATACCGAGAAGAAATTCCCGGAAATGTATGCCTTCCGGGATGAGTACACGAAGAAGTGGAATCTGGATCTGCTTCTTGGATACTGCCCGCCGGTTGAAGAAATCGATCCGTCCCTCCCGCCTGCTGCGCGCTCTGCAGCCCGCAAGACAGCGGGTCTGGCGGCCATGATCGACAAGCACAAGCTGCGTGGTGTGATTGCCGGTATCCGCCGTGACGAGCAGGCTACGCGTGCCAAGGAGCGCGTGTTCAGCCCACGTGGCGCGGGTCATCGCTGGGATGTGCGTAATCAGCCCCCTGAGTTCTGGGACCAGTATGCCACGCCGTATGAAGACGGCATGCATATCCGTGTGCATCCGTTGCTGGCCTGGCGTGAAATTGACATCTGGCGCTACATCGAGCGCGAGGGCATTCCCCTTGTGGACCTGTATTTCGCCAAGGATGGCAAGCGGTATCGCTCGCTGGGCGATCAGGACATCACAAGCCCGATCGAGAGCAATGCGGCCACAGTGGCCGAGGTGATTGCCGAACTGGAAAGCAGCAAGACGTCCGAGCGCGCCGGGCGTGCCATGGATCATGAGTCGGAAGATGCGTTCGAGCGTCTCCGTGTGGCGGGGTATCTGTAAAATGGGTGATCATATCGCAACCCAGAGTCTCTCTGAGGCACATCGTGCTGCGGCTACGCCCATCGTGATTGTTGGCCATGTTGATCATGGTAAATCTACGCTGATCGGCCGTCTGCTGTACGACACTGACAGTCTTCAGGACGGCAAGCTCGCGCAGATCGTCGAGAGCAGCCGCAAGCGTGGTCTGGCGGTAGAGTGGAGCTTCCTGCTCGACTCCCTTCAGATTGAGCGCGATCAGGGCGTGACGGTCGATTCCACGCGTATTCCGTTCCGTCTGGGTTCCCGTGAATTTGTGATCGTGGATGCGCCGGGCCATCGCCAGTTTCTGCGCAACATGATTACGGGTGCCGCCGATGCAGAGGCTGCCGTTCTGGTGGTGGATGCTCAGGAAGGCGCGCAAGAACAGACGCGGCGTCATGCCATGTTGCTGCGCCTGATCGGTATTCGGCATGTGATCGTGCTACTGAACAAGTCGGACGTTCTTGGCTTTGATGAGTCGAAGATCGTTCAGGCTGAATCTGATGTGCGTTAGTTGCTTGGGCGTCTGGAAATCGAGGTTGAAGCCGTTGTTCCGGCGTCCGCGCGTGATGGTGACAATATCGCCAGCCGGTCCGAGCGGTCTGCCTGGTACAAGGGGCCGACGCTGATTGAGGCGCTGGCCAATGTGCCGCCTCCGGCTTCTCGTCTGGCGCTGCCATTTCGTATGCCGGTTCAGGACGTTTATCGCTTTGATGGTGTACGCTACGTTGCGGGCCGGATCGAGCGTGGCACGGTGCGTGCGGGTGATCGCCTGACCATTGGTGTTCAGGGCCAGGTTGCAACGGTTGCGGAAGTTTGTCGCTGGCATGCTCCGGAACTTCCGGTTGCTGGCGCAGGTGAATCCATTGCGCTGCGTCTGGAGCCGGATCTGGTTCCGGATCGTGGGGATCTGCTGTTCCCGGCGGATGACAAGGCTGCGGCACCGGAACGCTCGGCGCGGATTCGCACCCGTCTGTTCTGGCTTCGCGGTGAGCCGCTGCGGGTTGGAGAGAGTTTCACGCTTCGTCTGACGACAGCCGAGCATGATGTGACGGTAGCCTCCATTGATGCGGTTGTGGATTTGGATGATCTGACGCTGCGTCAGGGGGATGAGGTTCCGCCGGACGGGTTTGCTGAAATCACGCTGGCCGCTTCGCATGCTGTGCTGTTCGATCCGTTCTCGCCCGGTTTCGGGGACGGTCGCGGTGTGCTGGTGGATCGTCATCAGCGCATTGTCGGCGGTGCACCGCTGATTGGTCCGGCTGACCTGGAAGATGGCGTTCATGCCATTCACCCGACAGCAAGTCGCATTTCCGCAGGTCAGCAGGCGCAGGCTCGTGGACATAAAAGCGGTGTTTTCTGGCTGACGGGTCTGCCGGGTTCCGGCAAGAGCACTGTGGCGCGGGCGGCGGAAGTGTCGCTGGCGGCTCAGAACGTGAAAGCGACCGTGCTGGACGGGGACACGCTTCGCGCTGGCCTATGCAGCGATTTGGGCTTCTCGCCGGAAGATCGTCGGGAAAACATTCGCCGTGCGGCACATGTTGCGAAGATCCTGTCCGAGAGCGGTCAGGCAGTGATCGTGGCACTGGTTTCGCCGCTACAGACGGACCGTGATCTGGCCCGACAGATTGTCGGCGAGGGCTTCCATGAAGTGATCGTGGATACGCCGCTGGCAACCTGTGAGCAGCGTGACCCGAAGGGACTGTATGCGGCGGCACGCGCCGGAAAGATCCCGGAATTCACGGGTGTTTCAGCACCTTATGAAGCGCCATTGTCTCCTGAGCTTCGTCTCGGAGCGGATCGGACGGAATCTGAGACAGTTAGTGAACTGACCGGGTTTGTTCTGCGGGTTGTTCAGCCCTGAGTTTGGGATGATCTGACGTGGAAGAGACGGCGGCCTCTGGGCCGCCGTTTTTCGTTTCAGGGCAGAAAGCCGGCCTTGCGGAGCCAGTTGATTTCGTCAGTCAGGGGTTCTTCAAGAGGTCTGAAGGTCAGTCCGAGATCATGATGAAATCTGTGGGCACTGAAATGGGAGCGGTCATTTTCCGAGGCGAGCGCCTTTGCCGTTGCCCAGCTCATCAGTACGGGCTTGCGTGTGAGACGGGCTTGCACTTCGCTGAGGGCTGCAATGACATAGAGCAGCGGCATGGGAATCTGGCGTGATGGAGCTTTGCGACCAGTCAGTCTGGCAATTAATGGAATGAGGTCAGCCATTGTCTGGTGCCTGCCCGCTGCCAGATAGCGTTCCCCGCGCTTCCCTTTGCTGAGACAGGCAATTATTGCCAGCGCAACGTCCCGTGCATCGACAAGACTGACCGAACCGGGTGGAATTCCCGGAAGTTTTCCGCGAGCGACATCAAGGACTGTCTGTCCGGCTGATGTGGGACCGCGATCACCGGGGCCGTGCATCCAGCCCGGGAGAACCATGCAGGCCCAGAATTCCGGATAATCAGCCAGAAAATCGTTCAGAACTTTCTCGGACCGGATCTTGCTTCTGAAATATGGAGCGGCCTCGTCTTCCCGCCGAAGCATTGTTTCATTTACGGTCTGTCCTTTCTCGCCTTTCAAAACAGCAATGGAACTCACATGAACCATGCGACGGATCCCTGCTTTCCATGAGGTATCCAGAAGCTCCTTCATGGCTTTGACGTTGATCGCCTCCAAATCCTGTTCATGGTTGCCGCCCGTATAGGAATCCCGGAAATATGCTGCCGTATGGAACAGGACATCTACGCCAAATAAGGCCGCGCTGAAGCTCGAAATGGACTGAAGATCTCCAGTGATGATCTCGATCGGGAGACCATCGAACTGTTGTTGCGCTTTGGCTTCCGATCGTGCGAGCGCACGGACCTGAAAGCCTTCCGTCAGAAGTGCGCGAACCAGATTATTGCCGAGAAGACCTGTGGCCCCTGTCACAAAAGCGACAGGGGCGGGAGTAATTTTGCTCTGTGAGGGGGCGGTCATGAGAATGGCTCCGTCAAGAAAGGGAGCATCGTCTATAAGGCTGGACCTTGGTCCATGGTCAAGGAAGAGAGACGGTCATGCTAATTGGCGAATTCGCTCAAAGAGCGGCCTTAAGTCAGGACACGGTACGGTTTTATGTGCGCAAAGGATTGCTGCGGCCTCTGACAGGTTCACGCGGGGGGCGGAATCCTTATCAGGAATTTACGGAACGGGACCTGCAAACGGCTCGGATTATTAGTTTTGGGCAGTCTCTTGGGATGAGTCTGAAAGAGCTGGCAGCGATCAATGATGAGATGTTGCAAGACGGCCTTTCCGATGAACATGCTGTGGTGCTCCTGCAAAAACAGATTGAGCGGCTTTCCGAAAAGGCTTCTGAAATTGAAATACTGACCCAGTATCTCCAGGCGAAATGCCAATGGATACAATCCGGAAAAAAAGAGCCTGAACCTTCGTTTCTCTGCGTTGCTGAATACGGAAGATAGTCGGACGCCTCACGGAATTGCGTTTATCGGAGAAAGCAAACCGAAAGTAGGCTCACCCTGTTAACAATCTGCATGGAGATGAGTCATGCGATATGTGATCTGTTTTCAGGATCGAATGTCACATCGTCTGGAAAAATAACATTAATATTATCAAAATACGAAAATACTCACTTTTATGATGTGCTTTTTGGTGCTGTAAAGTTAAAGACGACGCCCTACAAACGTATCTGCTCACATGCGGAAGAAGGCCATATGACGCAGTCTCTTGATGTTTCACGAAAGCTCAGCGGAGACGCGCTGACGAATTTCATCGCAACCATTTCCGCTACAGGTGGCCTCCTCTTCGGGTATGACACGGGAATTATCTCGTCAGCTCTGCTGCAGATCCGTGAGCAGTTTCATCTCGACACGATTGGCTCCGAAATTGTCACGTCTGCCATCATTCTCGGGGCTCTTTTCGGGTGTCTGGGAGCTGGCGGTATCTCGGATCGGTTTGGCCGACGCCGTACAGTCATGGTCGCAGCGGCTCTCTTTCTGGCGGGTACCGCACTGGCCTCGGCTGCGCAAAGCGTTGCTGTTCTGATCGTCTCACGCCTGATCCTTGGTCTTGCCATTGGTGCGGCGTCACAGATCGTGCCGATTTATATTGCTGAGATTTCCCCGCCCAGCCGTCGAGGGCGACTGGTTGTTGGATTCCAGCTTGCGATTGTGTCCGGCATTACGATCTCCTTTCTGACCGGATATTTCCTGCGCAACAGCAGTTGGCGCATCATGTTCGGCATTGGTATGCTGCCAGCTCTGATCCTGTTCGTCGGTATGGCATTTCTGCCCAACAGCCCGCGTTGGCTGGCGCTCAAGGGCAAGACGGACGAAGCCCTTGCCGTGCTGCGCCGTGTTCGCTCTTCAGAAGAAGCGGCGCAGGCTGAGCTTCAGGGAATTGTCGATAACCATGATGAACAGGCTCCTTGGTCTGAGCTCGCAAAGCCATGGGTACGGCCTGCACTGATTGCTTCCGTAGGCATTGCGCTTTTGTGTCAGCTGACGGGCATCAATGCTGTTCTGTATTATGCACCTGCCATCTTTGCGGATGCCGGTTTTGGTCAGGAATCAGCGTTGCTGACATCCGTCGCGGTTGGTCTGGCCATGGTCTGTGCAACGATTTTTGGTGGCTGGGCGGTTGATACCTGGGGCCGTCGGACGCTGATCCTGCGTCTGCTGCCGGGTGCTGTCATTTCCCTGATTGTTCTGGGAGCGATGTTTGCGTTCCACATGACGGGGGGCATGGGGGCATGGATCACGGTTCTGGCCATCATGGGCTACACGATCTGCAACACGGGAAGCCTGTCCGTCGCGGTCTGGCTGGTAGGTGCTGAGGTCTATCCGCTGTCCTGCCGTGGCAAGGGAATGAGCCTGGTTGCCGGAAGCCATTGGGGGGCAGATCTGATCATCTCCCTGACGACGCTTTCTCTGGTGCAGGGACTGGGTGCGCATATGACGTTCTGGCTGTTTGCCGCCGTCAATGCTTTCGCGTTCTTTTTCGTGCTCCGCTACGTCCCGGAAACCAAGGGTCAGTCTCTGGAGCAACTGGAAAGAAGCCTGCGAAATGGCACATTTGCTCCTATTCACAAGTCATGAAAAAGGGGAGCTCTTTGGCTCCCCGTTTCAAGAAAAAGCCGGTTCCTGAGGGAGCCGGTTTTTTTATGCGGTGCTTAGAGACGCCCGATGGAGCTGTAGTCGAAACCAGCGGCGCGCATTGTATCCGGGCTCCAGATATTCCGCAGATCCGCAATGGCATTGCCACGCATGGCATTGCGCAGGCGTTCGGGGTCAATCGCCCGGAAGACGTTCCATTCTGTCAACACGACAAGAATATCCGCGTCCGTCGCGGCTTCCAAAGCATCTGAACAATACTTGATGTCTGTAGGCAGAAGCTCACGGGCTGGCTCCATGCCTTCAGGGTCAAAGGCCTGAATGGTTGCGCCTGCTTCATGCAGGTGTGTGAGGATCGGGAGTGAGGCGGCTTCGCGCATGTCGTCCGTATCGGGTTTGAAGGTCAGACCCAGAACCCCGACTGTCTTGCCCTGAATGCTTCCGCCAGCCTGCATAATGATCCGTTCTGCCATCCGGCTTTTGCGATCCTCGTTGACCTCAACGGTCGCTTCCACAAGGCGGGAGGGTGCTCCGGCATCGCGCGCGATGGCCGTCAGGGCGCGTGTGTCCTTGGGAAAGCAGGAGCCGCCATAACCGGGGCCAGCGTGTAGGAAGCGTTGCCCGATGCGTTGATCCAGTCCCATACCGCGTGCAACGTCATGGATGTTGCCGCCGACCTTTTCGCAGAGATCCGCCATTTCGTTGATGAAGGTTACCTTCATGGCCAGAAAAGCATTGGCGGCATATTTGGTAAGTTCTGCGGTTTCCAGATCCGTAATGACGATGGGGGCTTCGATCAGGTGGATCGGGCGATAGACCTCACGCATGATTCTGGTGGCGCGTTCGCCTTCATCAGGCCCGGACGTATCAATACCGATGATGACACGATCTGGCCGCATGAAATCCCCGATGGCGTTGCCTTCGCGCAGAAATTCCGGATTGGAGGCAACGTCAAACGTCAGGTCGGGGCGTGTTTCTTTCAGGATGCGCGCCACTTCGCGACCTGTGCCGACTGGTACCGTGGATTTGGTGACGACCAGGAGGCCATTTTTGGCCGCGAGGGCGATTTCTTTTGTCGCGGCATAGACATAGGTGAGATCTGCATGTCCGTCGCCACGGCGGGTCGGGGTGCCCACCGCAATGAAGACGGCATCTGCACCATTAACGGCAGTCGCCAGATCGTCTCCGAAGGTCAGGCGACCCGTCTCGACGTTCTTGCTGACAATGGCGTCCAGTCCCGGCTCGTAGATGGGAATCCGGCCATCCCGGAGGGCCGCCAGCTTCTTTGGGTCCCGCTCGACAATGGCGACGTCTGACCCGAATTCGGCAAAACAGGCGCCGGAGACCAGCCCGACGTAACCACCACCGATCATTGCTATACGCATAACAGAACTCTCCTGGCGTTATGCGGACTGCATAACCGGCGCGCCGGACAGGAGCAAATCTGCCCGGCGCAGAGAGGTCTCGTTATTTCGTTGGGCGCGCACAGGGATTGGATGCTGCAAAGGCGCGAAGAGCGGGCGGCAGAATGGTCAGTTCGTTTGAATCGGCCAGAAGGCCGCGGCCCCGTTTGGACCATCTGGCGAGGCTCAGATCGGGATTGTCGAACCGTCCGCTGACGCGCACCGGGATATCAAGCGCAAAGAAGCTGGTTGAGAAAGGGCGGCTTGCGAAAACAAGGTCGAGCCATCGGCGGTTGAGATCGACATCCGCTTTGGCGGCAATGATGCCTGCGTCTGTCCGAAGGCGGAGCGGCGCGACGGTTCCAACTCCCTGATGCATGTCCAGAACACCCAGCATACAGGTGATGGGCGTGGTGCCTTTGGCATGACGGACCAGCAGTCGCAGATCCATGGAGGCCGTTTCGACGATTTCTCGGGCGATTTCGCCTTTCTCCATGCTGACTGCCGCCACCAGATCCGCCTTGCGTGTGGCTTCGTTCAGCGTGCTGACATTGGCGGCTTTTGCGATGATACGGATGGAGAGTGATCCTTTGACGGGCACCGGTGCCAGTCCTGCCGTGCGACGCAGACGGTCAATATCACCGTGGGACAGGGAAATGGAGGCATTGACGCGGGAACGGTTGCCATTGCCTTCAATCTGACCACTGGCTTGGAGGCTCGCTCCCAGATATCCCAGAGTCAGGGTAGAGACGTTGATGTGCCCCGGTATCTGCGAGGCATCAAACCTGAATTTTGAAAACGTCAGCGCGTTATAGAGCACTTCATCCGCAGCCAGTTTGACATGCAGCACAGGGTCTGGAGCGGCGGGTGCGACAAGAGGAATGTCGGTCGGGCCAGCGGATTTCCCGGATGAGAAGGCCTTCGTCAGGCTGTTGAGGTCAACGCGGCCGAATGTCAGATCGGTGTTGATGACATCGGGTTTCCCGTTTCCGCCTTCTTCAAGATCAAAGGTACCGTCGTTGATCTGACTGTCCTTGAGGGCACCGCTCGCATGGGTGAAATGCCAGTTGTCTCCGGCGTGACTGAATGTGCCCTTGAGTGAGAGCGGGATAGTGGAGTGGGTTCCGGACAGGCCGGCAAGGGCGAAAACAGGCGCAGATGTCGGTGTTGAGAGGGAGACCTCACCTTTGACGCCATCGAAATTCAGAGTGTCCGTCAATGTTCCATCGAAATCGAGGGTGAGATCCCCTGATGTGATGTGAGCTTTGGCGCTGTAAGGCTCTGGTGTGCGACGAAGGGCGGACAGAGGCTGCATGGCCGCATCGAGATTGATGGGGGTTCCATTATAGCCACCCTGGAAAGACATGTTGACCGGGGAGGCGTCATCTGTGGACTGGATCGTCACCTGCGTCATTGTGACCTGATAGGACGCGCCCTTGGCGGATCGGTACGTGACGTCACTGTTCTTGACGGTCAGGTTGCGAAGGCCAGGAAAGCTGTGAAGGTCGGGCTTTTCTCCGGTGGTTTTGGCAGGACGCGAGCGCTTTAGGTCCTCAAGAGGGACAAATCGCCAATTCGGGACGCGGTCAGGTGTGCGTTCAAACAGGCCCGAGAAATGGTCAACGATAACGTCCTGGGTTTCGATCGGGCCGTGCAGAAGGGACATCAGCCGCAGTCTGGCGTGTACGGACCCGACAGTTATCATGTCGGGTCGGCTGCCTCCAGGAATATTGGCGACGCGCAGGTCTTCGCCGTCGATTGTCATCCACTGCCCCGGATGGATATGGAGATGGCCGATATGGACGTCTCGGTGGCTTAGCTTGGAAAGCTTCGCGGACGCTAGAGCAGCGAAGTCCTTGTGCTGGACCCAGAACCATCCGCCTGTGACAGCGGCGCAGAGCAGAACAAGAAGCGCAAGTAGTGATCCAAGAATCCAGCGAAGCAAGATTTGGTCTTTCCAAAGATCAGAGAAGAGAAGTCTTAATAACTTGAAGTGTCCGTGAAGGGGAGTGTTTCAGAAAGGAAAAATATTCGCCGTGGCTCTAAGGTGTTACAAAAGAGTGAGTATTCAGAATGCGGCCTGAACACGACCGACAACTGCATCTCCGGTTCGGCCATTTGGTTGACGGTGGTAGTGCTACGGCTGACGATGAAGTGGTTGTAGTCCACCATGAATTTGAAATGACGGTTGGGGTACCAGTTCAGCCCTGTTGCCCAGACGGTCTGCTGTCCTCCGCGAACGCCATCTGCCCTGTCGAGACGGCTGTTAAGATCGGCCACACTGTAGCGGGCAGCGATTTCAAGTGCGCCCCACTGATTGCGTGCAGGATCGAACTCTCCATCCGCTGGAACGCCCGGGGCAAGAAAACCGCCTTCCTGAATGCTGTAGCGGCGGGGATTCCCGAAGACCGTGTATCCTAGAGCGCTGTACCAACCCTGAAAGGCAAGGGAGGGCAGACCGCCTGAACGTTCAATTCCGATACGGTAATACTCGGCTTTTAGCATGAGACGTTTCCAGCGCATCGCGAATTCAGGGCCAGCGGCCCAGACCTGAGCGACGTTCTGGATTGCACCTGTAGTTTGCAGAACGGATTCCCCAATATTGATTTCAGGCCGATGGGCAAATGTGTAGCTGCGGCCGTCTGCTGTCTGGGCGACCTTGAAGGAAGCGATGGACGAAACGCCCACATGCAGATCTACGTCTTTGGTTGCGATGGGGCGGCCAGCAACACGGAATGTACCGCCCGTCTGACTGTCCGTCACGTTCTTGCCGATTGGCAGGTAATACTGGTTTTCGGCGCGATTACCCCAGCTTTGCCCGGTAAAGTATCCGCCAATCCACCAGCGGTTCGCATAATGCATGCCGCCGATGCTGAAGCGGGCGTCGTTGGCGGCAATTGTGCGCACCATGTCGACGATCGCCGGGCGTTCCAGCAGAAGGAAATCGTTGGAGCTTTCTGCGTCCTCTTCCGTGACGCGTGGCTGGAAATAGCCCACCGTCAGGACCGTGTTGTGGAGCCCTGCGTAATTGATGTTGGCTTCATACAGCCCAACCTGACCATCGAAATTGCCATGTCCGAAGTCGGGCGTGACGTTTGCGACCCAGTCCTTGTATCGGAAAGTGAAAGGAATACGCAGGCGGCGGCTGTTTGATGTGAAAGAATTGAACGTGCCGCGACTTTCTCCATTGCGTTGGGAAACACCCAGAAAGCCTCCAAAATCTTCCTGGAATGCGAGCCCGATGGAGAGGGCATAGGCGCCATCAGCGGTTTTGAAGGTCGGTCTTCCATTGGGAAAACCGATCTTCATCCCACCAATGGTAACTTCTTCGTCCTGTGTCGAAGCCTGCTGAAAGTCTTTCCACGAAGACACGATGCCGCGGTCAGACGGTGGAGTGTCCTGGGATGCTGCACTTCTTCGGAGAACAGAAATCGGGGCAGCCGCCGGGCTCAGGAAGGCTGGAGGAAGGTAACCGGTTCGCTGCTGGTAGGGATTGGTTTCCGTTTCTTCCCTTTGCTTGGCCAAGGCTGCGCTGATGCGTTTGCGTTCTGCCGCACGCTCTTTCTTGAGTTCCTGAACTTCGGCCTGCATGGCCCGGATCTGTTGTTCCATGAGTTCCAGACGGTCTGCGGCGAATGCGTCTGTTTCCAGCAGTCCGGAGAAAAGGAGTGTCGTGGTGGCGAGCAGCGTCAGTCTGGAAAGGGAATTAGGCATGGGCAGAAAAGCGTCCTGGAAACAGTCAAGGCACTCTGACAGGGAAATGTCAGGAAGTGGAACGCTCAAGAAAGCGGGGGCTTCCGTATAGAGCGAGCCCTATTCTCTAACCACAAACGACTATGGTGTGCGTGTCATTGTGCGACACGATTTTTGGGGGAGCAGTGTGCTTCAGACAGAGTGTGCTGTTCGCCTCATCTGGATGCTCTGTAGGACATAAAAAAGGCGGAAACAGCCTGCGCCGTTTCCGCACGATAGAGAGAGGGAGATGTTAGAAGCCAGCCTGAATTCGGGCTGCGATGGAGTTACCCGTACGTCCATACAGGTTGGTAGCCTGCATGCTGCGGGACACGATGAAGTGGCTGTAGTCCAACATCAGGCGGAAATGACGGTTGGGGTACCAGTTCAGGCCGCCGGTCCAGACGGTCTGCTGACCACCGCGGATGACATTGCTCGGGTTCGGGTCATTGAGATTGCTGTTGAGGTCGATCACGCTGTAGTGGCCGACAACTTCAAGAGCACCCCACTGGTTAAGAGCCGGGTTGAACTCTTCGGAAGACTTGACGCCAGGGGCCCCGAAAGCGCCTTCCTTGTAGTTATACATGCGAGGATCGCCGAGGATCGTGTAGGCGGCAGAACCGTACCAGCCTTGGAAACCGGCAGATTTCAGGCCTGCGCCGGAGCGCTGGACGCCCACATGGTAGTATTCACCCTTCACGACCAGGCGCTTCCAGCGCACACCCAGTTCCGGACCGGCAGCCCAGACCTGTGCGGCGTTGGTGATGGTGCCGGTTCCAGCAAGGTTCGCTTCACCGATATCAAACTCGGGACGCTGACCGAAAGACGTGGAGCGCGAGCAGGAAGTTGTGCTTGTTCCAGTGTTACAGGCTACGCGGAACGCTGAAATTCCGGACACACCAACATGGACGTCCCAGTCTTTCGTGGCAACCGGACGGCCCGCAACACGGAGGGTCCCGCCTGTCTGGCTGTCAACGGTACTGCTGCTGCCGCCACCGTAATAGGTGCTACTGTTGTCAGAAGCATTACGATGACCCCACTCCTGACCGGTGAAATAGCCAGCAACCCACCACCGTTTCTCATAGTGCAAACCACCGACGCTGAAGCGGGCATCGCCAGCAGCGATGTTGCGGACCATGTCGGTGATGCTGGGGCGTTCCAGAGTGAAGAAGTCGTTGGAGCTTTCGGAATCTTCTTCCGTCACGCGTGGCTGGAAGTAACCGGCAGTCAGGATCGTGTTTCGGAAGCCCGTATAGTTCAGGTTGCCTTCGTACAGTCCGACATACCCATCGTTATGATTGGCGCCGAAATCAGGCGTAACGGCTGCGACCCAGTTCTTGTAGCGGAACATGAATGGAATACGCAGACGACGCATGTTGGATGTGAAGCTATTGAAAGCGCCACGAGCCTCACCCGCGCGTGGGCCGGAATTGAAGAACCCGCCAAAGTCTTCATGAAAGGCCAGGCCGATGGAGAGGGCATAGGCTCCATCAGAAGACTGGATGGTTGGGCGACCTTTCGGGAAGCCGATCTTTACACCCCCAACGGTGACTTCCTCATCCTGCGCCGTCGCGCGCTGGAAGTCAGACCATGTCGTGATGTCTGCGCGGTCGGAAGCCGGGCGACCGGCGTCTGGCTCACCAGTTCCCTTCCGTACGGTAATCAGAGGGGCGTTGGATTGTGGATGAGAGCCGATATAGCTGTTGCGTTGTCCGTAGGGGTTGTTTTCTGCCTCTTCACGCTGTCGGGCAAGAACGGCGCGTGCCCGTTTGATATCCTCGTTATGCTCTTTCTTCATGATGTTCAGTTGCGCCTGCATGGCACGGATCTGACGTTCCATGATTTCCATCTGGTCAGCGGCGTGCGCATGCCCAGTGAGAGCGCCAAGAGACATCAGGGTTGAAGTCGCCAGAAGAGCGGTTGTTCTTCGGAAAGAGAAAGTCATTGCCGCGGTGCGTCCCTTGCGTGAATGGCAGGTTGTCCACGGCGGAGGTATCTGATTCTCTTTTTCGAAGAGTGGGAAGGTTTGATGACGACTAAAAGACTCTTTTATGACAAACAGTGTCATGTCTTTGAAAAGACGTATTTTTCCTGAAAGCCGTTTGTGAACGCGCCTTTTCCGTCAATGCGACTTCAGAAGGGGTGTGTCATTTCTGCATCAACCTTCCCTGTGTCTGTCATGAAACTATCATGCGTGGGCCCCTGTTTCTCTCGGCAGGGTGCGTCTAGTAGATAATCCGGTTTTTCAATGCCCGATGAGGGATCATCATGATTAAGAGCAAGCTTGCGCTTTTCGGCTTTGTCGCAATGACAGCCCTGGGGTCCGTTTCCCTGTCATCCGCCCGCGCTGCGGACATTACGGGAGCAGGCTCCAGCTTTGCCGCTCCAATCTATGGAGCATGGGGCGAAGGAGCCAAGCATCAGGCTGGCATCAACGTGAACTACCAGAGCGTTGGCTCCAGCGCTGGTCAGGATCAGGTTGTGGCTCGTACGGTTGATTTTGGCGCTTCGGACAAGCCGATGGCTGCTGCGCGTCTGGCTTCCGAGCATCTGTATCAATTCCCGACTGTCATGAGCGGCATCGTTGTTGTCGTGAATGTCCCGGGCATCGAGCCTGGCACCCTCCGTCTTGATGGCCCGACCCTGGCTGCGCTGTATGACGGTGAAATCACGGAGTGGGACGATGACCGTATCAAGGCGCTCAATCCGGGTCTGAAGCTGCCGGAAACGGACGTGGCTCCGGTTCATCGTGCAGACGGTTCTGGCACGAGCTTTGTTTTCACGTCCTATCTGTCCCAGGTCTCGCCTGAGTGGAAGCAGAAGCTGGGTGCAGGTACATCCGTCGCATGGCCGGGCGGTTCGGGTGCCCGTGGGAACGATGGTATTGCAGCCATGGTCAAGCAGACCGAGGGGGGCATCGGCTACGTTGAATACTCCTACGCCGCGCAGAATCATCTGAACATTGCCCAGATGAAAAATCATACGGGTGCGTTTGTTTCTCCGACGCTGAAGAGTTTCGTGGAAGCAGCAAACGCTGCAGACTGGGCTCATGCGGACCATTATGCCGTGAACCTGCTGGACACGGCTGGCCCGGGTGCATGGCCGATCGTGACAGCCACGTTCGTTCTGGTTCCGACCAATCCGAAGGATGCCACGACGGCCAAGGCAGTTCGTGATTTCTTCGCCTGGGGTTTCCAGCACGGCGATGCGGACAATACCCGCCTCGACTATGTGGGTCTTCCGCAGAATGTGAAGGATGCTGTTCTGGCAGGATGGGGTAAGTAATCTTCCCTGTTTTCCTTACCTGACCTGCCGTTTCTCTTAATTTGGGGATAGGCAGGTCAGACAAAAAGGCGTTGAGTGTGGCGGCGGGCTTCTCAACCTGAGGGAAGCCCGTTTTCCTGTTTTTGCCTTGCCCAGATATGGTGCGATTTTGTCCGCTTCCTCCAAGCCTGATACCCCTGTGGGGACTCTCTCCCCGGCTGTCCGAATTCTGATCGGACTGATTTTTATTCTGGGGCCTGTTTCAACAGATATGTATCTGCCAGCATTTCCCATGCTGGAACATGATCTGGGGCAGGGAGCTGGTTCAGCACAGCTTACACTGACGGCATGGCTGGCGGGTCTCGCCATTGGGCAGTTCACGCTTGGTCCGCTTTGCGACCGATACGGGCGTAAATTGCCATTGCTGCTTGGGCTGGTGGTTTACGTGATTGCTTCAGCCCTGCTGGCTGTTGTCACGAATTTCCATCTTTTCTGCGCTCTGCGGTTTATTGCCGCCATGGGTGGGGCAACGACGTCTGTCGCACCACGCGCTATGGTACGTGACGTGGCGACTGGTACCGCTGGTGTCAAACTGATGTCCCAGCTGATGCTGATTTTTGGATTGGGGCCTTTGCTGGCACCCTCCATCGGTAGCTTCCTGCTGGATCTTGGAGAGTGGCGGCTGATTTTCTGGGTGGGCGCCGGATTTGGCGTTTTTCTGTTTCTGGGAACCTGGTTCCTGCTGCCGGATACTTTCCCGCCAGAGAAGCGTTTTGCGCTTCCTTTTACGGGCGTGATTGCCCGCTACCGGGATTTAATGACTGAACCACTCTTTTGTTCAGCAGCGATGGTGGCGAGCTTTGGCACGTTCACCATGTTTGCTTATCTTTCCAATGCCCCAGCTCTTTTTGAGGGGATACTGCATTTTTCGCCGCGCCTCTTTGCCATGTTCTTTGGCCTTAACGCGGTAGGCTTCGTGATTGGGTCGCAGATCAATGCCCGGCTGGCACACAGGTTCCTGTTCACCAGGGTCATGGAGCGCGGCATGATGGCGGTACTGACTTTCACGGTGCTGGGCGTGCTGGTCTGTTCTCTCGGCCTTGTTGGCCCACAGAATCCATGGCCGCTCTGCGTCCTGATCTTTTGCACGACGACATGTCTTGGCTTTGTCGGACCAAATGCAGGTGTGCTGGCTCTGACGCATCATGGGCATCAGGCGGGGGCAGCATCTGCCCTCATTGGAACACTGAACTGGACCATCGCAGGAAGCGCAGGCGTTTTAATGGCGCTGTTGCCGTCACACTGGATCGGGTCCACGTCAGTGGGGATGCTGACCGGAATTCTGGGCTGCTGGGTCAGTGATATCTGGCGTCGCAGGCTGGATCCGGACTCCTATCTGTCAGTTCGTCACTGATTTCAGGAGAGGGTAACCAAAGGCTGGGAAATCAGCCTTTGGAAGAAACGCGGTCAGCAGCAACCGTTGCAATCATCAGGGCGCCGATGACGGGCACGAAGGCAATCATCGAAAATTCAGCGAGAAGGCTGGTTGGAAGGCCGATCAGGTGGATCAGGGTCATGGACGTCATGGAAGTTATCTCCGTTTTACTTGCCGTTGATGGCGTGGGACGGGAGAAACTCCAGAAGTACCCTTCTAGGCAACAAATGAAGATGCGGGATCTGCTCTGCGTTTGACGCATGAACCTTTGCCAGAACTTTTCCACATTTGGCGAGGATGCGCTGACTGCTACTCAAAGATGACTATTTCGTTATCAATTGGAATGTATTCTATTCCGCTTATTTTGGATTTCTTTGTCACCAAAATCCAGAAAAGGGGTATATCTACGCAATAAAATTGCGTCTGACCTCATTTTGCGTTTGGGTGGGGAAGGGAAAGGCGGTCTCTGCGGAGCCCGTGCCAGCTCAGGAAAGTGTCCGCCAGAAAGAAGGAAAGCGCTCCCACAGTGCAGGCAAGAGCTATGCCGAAAAAGGCTAGCAGCCATGTGGATGTGCTTGCATCACGCAAAGAGCCGACAAAAAGAGCCATTGCCGCACCGCAAGTGGAGGCTCCGCCGATTGCATTCAGCATGATGGCTGCATCCAGAACGAAGATTCGCCGGTGGAGTCTGATCTCATGGGCTGCCAGACGTTCGGGCGTGTAGAAAGGATCTGGCGTGTCTGTATCAGAAGGGGGCGTCGACAGCCTCTTGCGCACATCTTCAAGATGGTCAGCCACGCGTGCGAGACGTGTATTGAACACGTTGATCAGAGTGCCGATGCCTGAAAGCATGAAAACAGGCGTCAGAGCGATTTGAATCAGATGCGCGGCGCTATCGACCGCGTCCGGATCATAAGAAACAGGAAAGGGCATGGCGCCTTTTATACTGTATCTTCCGGCAGCGAAAAGACGTGGTGCTCTGGAAAACATCCCCTGACATGGAGTAGGGAAAGACAGTCATTTTCAGAGATGCTCACTTCATGCCTGTCATTGCCCGTCTGTTTCGCCCGGTCTGTACGATGCTTGGGTTTGGAATGATTGCTCTCTCGTCTGCTTCAGCACAGGAGGCTGCTCACTGTTCCGGGACTGCACGACAGGTTGAATTTGCATGCCAGACCTGGACGGAGATTGAGCGTGCCGTCCGATCCGGAACGGATACTGTTATCATCCCGATAGGCGGAACGGAGCAGAGCGGACCTTACATGGCCGTCGGTAAGCATAATATTCGTGCGCAGGTTCTGGCTGATGAGATTGCTCGACAGGTAGGGCATACTCTTGTGGCTCCGGTCGTGGCCTATGTGCCGGAAGGGTCAACGGACCCGCGTACGTCTCATATGCGCTTTGCAGGAACGATTTCCGTTCCTCTGGCTGTGTTCGAAGGGCTGCTCAGGGGAGCCGCGGAGAGCTTTCGGGTTCAGGGTTTTCAGAAAATTGTCTTGATTGGAGATCATGGCGGCTATCAGGCCTCCATGGCTCACGTCGCGCAGGAACTGAACAAGCGCTGGAAAGGTCAGGCGGCCGTTCTGGATCTGCGCGATTATTACGAGGTCATACCCCACCAGTATGCCGAGGCCCTGAAAGCGCAGGGCCATGCGGCAGAGGTGGGATTACATGCGGAACTGAGCGACACATCCCTGATGCTGGCGGTTGATCCGTCACTTGTTCGTCAGGATGCCTTGAGAACCGCACCGAAACCCGGTGCCACCGATGGCGTCTATGGCGGTGATCCGCGCCAGGCAACGCCCGGACTGGGACGTATCGGCACGGACATGCAGATACGCACCGCTGTAACGGCACTTCAGTCCTTCAACAGGAGCCATCCATGAATTTCAAGACCCCCCTTCTGGCGGCGCTGACGCTGCTAGGCGCCTCTGCGGCTCACGCCCAGACCACGGCTCCTGCCGATGCAAGTGCACCGATTCCTGTGCCTCCGGCGCCGGCGGCTCCAGCAGCTCCGCTCGCCATGGTGCCTGTCTCGGCGCCAGCGTCTGCTGCCGTATCTGCTCCTGTGTCAGCACCGGCGTCGTCAGATGCCGTGCAGACCATTCCGGGCATGCCGCCGGTCATTGATCCGCACAACATCTACAGCGAGACCACGCCGTCCCACATCTCGCCGGCTATCGCTCATGATCCGGCTCGTGTGTATGTGCCGAACCTGCGCGGAAACAGTGTCTCCGTTATTGATCCGGTATCTTTTCAGGTTGTCGATACCTATCCGGTTGGTCGCTCACCGCAGCATGTCGTTCCGTCCTGGGATCTGCGGACGTTGTGGGTGACGAACAATAGTGAAGGTCGTCCGGATGGTTCTCTGACGCCGATTGACCCGGCGACGACCAAGCCTGGCCCGAACGTGGCTGTTGATGACCCGTACAACATGTATTTCACGCCGGACGGTAAATACGCCATCACGGTCGCTGAAGCTCACAAGCGTCTTGATTTCCGTGACCCGCACACGATGGAACTGAAGGGCTCCGTGGAGACGCCAGAGTGTAAGGGCGTCAATCACGCTGACTTCTCCATTGACGGCAAGTACGCAATCTTCACCTGCGAGTTTGGCGGTTATGTTGCCAAGGTCGACACCGTGAACCTGAAGATGATCGGGATGCTGAAGCTGTCCAAGGGTGGAATGCCGCAGGACATTCTCACTGCTCCGGACGGGCATAAGTTCTACGTTGCCGACATGATGGCCGATGGTGTGTTTGTCGTGGACGGTGATTCCTTTACAGAAACCGGCTTCATCCCGACGGGTATTGGCACGCACGGTCTGTATCCGAGCCGTGATGGCAAGGTGATGTACGTGGCGAACCGTGGTTCCCATCGTATTCATGGCAAGCGTGGTGGCCCGGGTGGGGTGTCCATTATCGATTTTGCGACCGACAAGGTCATCAAGACCTGGATGATTCCCGATGGCGGCAGCCCGGACATGGGCAATGTCAGTGCTGACGGGAAGCTGCTCTGGCTGTCTGGTCGTTTTGACGATGTGGTTTATGCCATTGATACCGATACCGGCGCTGTCCGGAAGATCCCGGTTGGTGCCGAGCCCCACGGTCTGACAGTCTGGCCGCAGCCGGGCCGTTACAGTGTGGGTCATACAGGTATTCTGCGTTGATCTGACGGTTCTTGCAGGGAGGCTTTGGCCTCCCTGTTTTTTCTCTGGTTTGTCAGTCTGTTTCTTTATGCAGCATCCAGAGATCTTTTTTCGTTAAAAATAGAAATGGACGTACTCCTCCTCGGGGAGCTGTATTCCTGCTGTCTTTTCTGTCTTCTGAGTGTCAGGGCCGTCCAAGCGATATCCAGATAGTCGCTAAATAACCTGGAAACACGAACACTTGCGTCCATTTTGATCACGGATCCGCTATTGTAAGAAGGCGTACTGGAAAGGTGGATTGATTATGCTGGGTATTTCAACATTGTGCTTTACTGTCGCGGTGATTGCAGGGGCCTGGCTTGGGATCAATGTTCTGCAAGGGCGACGGCCGCTCCGGGTGATGAAGCCAGTCCATGTTGGGGCTGCGCTGATCGGATCAATCTTCATGATTATTGCCCTGATCAATGGCGAACAGGGACTTATGCTGAATGTCGCTTTGGCAGTGGCCGTGGTGGCATTTGGTGTTCTCATGAGCTGGGCACGCAAAAAGGGCTACCTGATTGCGCCGCTTTATGTGTGCCACATTCTTTCGGCTGTTCTGTTCTACCTGTCGCTGGTTTCTGTCACCCTGTTTCCGAATTTCTAGGTATGTCCTTGAAGCGGAAATGCCAACGCATGGGCATTTCCGCTTCATAGGATTCAGTGTGCTTCCGGAGCAGGCTGCGGAGTCGTGTCATTGGCGACATGAAACTGCATGGTGTTGCCTGGGGGGGTCGTTGTGTACGCAGTCGGCGTATAGAATTTGACGCCTTCTTCCGCAAAGCGATTGGTCACGATGCGGTTGAACTCGCGCTTGACTTTCCATTTCATCATCGGTGTCGTGCGGATGCTGCCGATCAAAGTCGCACCGCCACTGTCGCTCTGATCGACACCGAGATCTGTGTAGTCGGACAGGATCATCGGACCGAAGACTGGATCAGCGCGCATTTCCTTGACGGCTTTGGACATGATTGCGGAAACGCGCGGCAGGTCCTCGGACAGATCGAGCTGTTGCTTGATGACGATCTGGTTGTAGCCACGTGCCGTGTTGGCGATCGAGGATACGGATGAGAACGGGATGATATGCAGGTCACCCGTAATATCGCGGACCTTTACGGTCCGGATGGAAAGGTTTTCCACGGTTCCCGAGACGCCGCCTGTTGTCACCCAGTCCCCCACCTGAATGGCGTCTTCCACCAGCATGAAGAAGCCGGTGATGAAGTCCTTCACAAGGCTTTGCGAACCGAAAGCAATGGCGGCACCCAAGATACCCGCACCTGTCAGCAATGGGGTCACGTTGATCCCGATCTGGGACAGTGTTGTGACGGCAACGATGATGATGATGATGGCCAGCAGGACTGTACGCATAATGGGCAGGACAGTCCGCAGGCGTGTTGCGCGTGAACGCTGGCCAGAGTTCTCGAAGGACGTGAGTTGGCGGTTCAGGACAATGTTGACGACTTCCCAGATAGCCGCCGCCACAGTCACAGCGATCAGCATCGTCACCACTGTATCTATCAGGCGGCGGCCGAGGGCGTTCTTGATGAAGAAGCCAAAGGTTGGTAGCCCCCAGGCTTCCGTGATGGCGACGAGTGTCAGGAACAGGATGGCGCCAGTCAGGATGGCGCGAGCCGCTGGATAATAGCGGTCCGCCCGTTTCTGAAGCTCAGGGAAGCGTTCTTCGAGTTGCGGATTAACCCTGAAGAAGCGGTCCTGAAGGCCATAGGCGAGGACCGCGCCGAGGCGTGAGGCGACCAGCACGGCAATGGTGGCGCCTGTTGTCTTAAGTATCCAGGCATAGCCACCCTGAAGATGGGCCGCCCAGACAATCCAGAGGGAAATGTCCAGGAACATGGCTGGAACCCACCATAGACGGGTAATGGCGGCGATGACTGTCCACATGCCAGTCTTTTTGCCAAGGGTGCTGGGCTGAAGCGCCCGGCTGACAATGTGACGGATCCTCCAGATGAAGGCGGCAATCAGGACGTGTTCAACCAGAACCACACCACGGATCATGGCATCCGTGCCACGCGGAGCGAGATTGAACTGTGCTCCCAGCTCGGACAGGCAGATGACGATGGCAGGGGCTGCAACCAGTACATTCCACCAGCGTGTGACCAGGAAAGCAGTAGGATTGCTGGCGGGAAGGAGGCGAATGGTCGGGGAGCGTGGTGTGAACGCTGTTTCAACCAGAAGATAAAGGCCGCGTGCGCCAGCATAGGAGTAGGCCAGCGTCAGGATGACGTTTGCTGTGCGGTCACTGATGGGAAGAACCCAGATGGAAGGGACTGTCAGCAGCAGAAAAGCCAGAACGGGGACGGCTTTTAGCAGCAGGTGCGCAAGTGAATAGGGGATGCGAGCCAGAAAGCGCAGGGTTTCCACCTGTCGGCGTTGATCTTCTGCACGTGTCTGGCTGGAGTTGCTGGTTGCAGTTGAGGCCGCAATTTCGGCGTCGGTCTCAATAGGCTGGCGTGCGTTACGCGCTTCCTGTGCCTGGGCTTTCCGGGTCGTTTCCTGCAGCGGATTTCGGAGCATCAGAGCTACGGCACGTTCCAGGGCAAGACCGCAGGCTATGACGATAAAGGCGATTCCGAAAGCATGCAGGATCGGAGCGCGCGTTTCAGCAGAGGCAAGCTGCGCCCGAAACCAGTGCCCAACGAGACCCAAGTCTTTGAAGAGGTTGAGAAAGTTGTGAACATACCCCAGAAACTGTGTCCGGACGCTGTTCAGTCCATTGCCGATTTCCGGTGAGACTTCTGGCAATGCTTTGGTATCGTGCGCGGGCGTGCTGGCCGAAGGTGTTTCCTTGATGCCTCGGGCCATGAGCGACAGCGTGTGAGTGAAGGCGTCACGCTGTTTGGGATCATTCAGAACATTCAGAAGCTGTTGAGCTTCCTGTGCGGATAGAGGGGCCGGGGCTGCTGTCTGTGGCGTAGCCTTGGCTGTGGAGGTCTCCGCCTGAGCAGACGGTGCTGCGAACAGGGCCGTCAGGAAAATCAGGAAGGCCATGAAGGAATGATAGGTCCTTCGAGGGGGTGTCCGTGACGGAGCAGGCCGTAAAAGGGAACACATCGCTCTGAAATGTCCTTGTATACCGTGAAGCCGGAATAGACCGGGGAAAGGGAGAAGGGTGTGTCGCGGCTGCGCGCACCATTTTCAGCAGGAGTGCCACAGGATGAGGCCTTCTGTCCAAAAAGTGATGCCCTATTCTGCTGCTTCCAGCGGCTCTTGTGCGGTGGCAGCCAGACGCTCGTTTGTTTCAAGAGCTTCGAGAGCCTCGGCATGATCGATCCCCCAGAGGTAAAGCTGCTCGATAGGCTCTACAAAGACCTTCCCGAGAGCTGTCAGGCTGTATTCCACGTTTGGTGGCATGATCTGATGGATCTGCCGGTTGATAAGGCCTTTCTCTTCCAATTCACGTAGCGTCTGGGTCATCATTTTTTTTGAGAGACCCGGAATGCTGCGTTGAAGCTGCCCGGGGCGGGAATAGCCACCCAGAAGATGCAGCGTGTGGAGGATCATGGTGGTCCATTTTCCGCTGAAAAGTCTCAAAATTCTCCGTGGAGCGCAGTTTTCGTCGAAGGGGGCCTGTCGGTAGTGTGCGGGCAGCGAACGGGTCATTTTATGGGAACCTTTTGGTATCCAGGGCACAATACGGTGCCGTCTGGAAGTCTGTTCGCCAAGGGATCAAATGGAGGGAGAACCACTTTTCCGGAAAGGAGGTCCTGATGTCCCGGATTGCTCTTGTTGTTGGATCGACAGGTATTGTCGGTCAAAATCTGGCGGCCCGTCTCGTTGCAGAAGGCTGGACGGTTTATGGGCTAGCCCGTCGCCCGCGTCATGATATGGCAGGTGTTCTGCCAATTGCGGCAGATCTGCTGGATCTGCAAAATCTGAAATCTGCTTTGAAGGCTTTGACGCCTACGCATGTGTTTTTCTGCTCCTGGCTCAGGCAAGAGACGGAAGAAGAGAATTGCCGGGTCAATTCAGCGATGGTTCGGAATATATTTGAGGCCCTTCCGGCTCCGGAAAAGCTGGAACATGCAGCGCTGACGACGGGCATGAAGCACTATCTTGGCCCCTTTGAGGCTTATGCTTCAGGTGAGCCACCTCAGACGCCTTTCCGTGAAGAGATGCCACGTCTTCCGATGGCGAATTTCTATTATGATCAGGAAGACGTGCTGTATGCGGCTGCGGAGAAGTATGGCTTCTCCTGGAGCGTGCATCGCCCTCACACCATTATCGGCTATGCGGTCGGGAATGCGATGAATATGGGCAGCACGCTGGCCGTTTATGCAACGATCTGCCGTGAAACAGGGCGCCCGTTTGTCTTCCCTGGCTCGGATGTTCAGTGGAACAGCCTGACGGATCTGACAGATGCGCGGCAGTTGGCGCGACAGCTTCTTTGGGCTTCAACGTCTGAGGGCGGCCGTAATGAGGCGTTCAATATCGTCAATGGAGATGTCTTCCGCTGGAAATGGCTCTGGCCGCGTCTGGCGGTTTGGTTCGGGCTGGAAGCGGCGCCTTATCCGGGGCACGAGACGCCGCTCGAAGGGGCTCTGTCTCAGGACGGATATCTCTGGAAACAGATCAGTACCAAATACGGATTGGTTGAAAGCCAGATCGAAAGACTGGCATCCGCTTGGCACACGGATGCGGATCTGGGACGCCCTGTTGAGTGTGTGACGGATCTGTCCAAGAGTCGTCTGGCTGGCTTCGACGGATGGCAATACACACCGGACTCGTTCTTCGATTTGTTCGCGCGTTTGCGGGCTGAAAAACTGATTCCCTGACAAAGACGACGCAAAACAGGATTTAATTAGTCCTGTTTTGCGAAAAGGCGCTGTTTTCTCTGACACAGAGTGTTATGCAGGCTGTCCTGTTTTATCCTGAGGGAATGAGACTGCCTTGCGTCGCGTGTTAAGTCTGTTGGCCCTGCTAGCGGTAGGGATATGTGGTCTGGGAACCAGTGAGCCGTCTTTTGCGGCAGAAAGCCCTGCGGTGGCTTCTGCCAATGATACGGCAACGCTGGTTACGGACAGGGATGCTGTTGGCCCGGATCAGAAGCTGCGGGTTGGGCTGAGACTTCAGCTCAAACCCGGATGGCACACATATTGGGTGAACCCCGGCGACGCAGGTGACACGCCGACACTGGATGTGACGGCGCAGGGCAATGCGACGGGCAAGACCTCTACAATTCACTGGCCCATGCCTGTGCGGCTGAGCGAGGGCGGTCTCATGTCCTATGCATATGTCGGGGATGTGTTGCTACCTGCTGATCTTGCCCTGAAGGGGACAGGACCCACGACGCTTCGTGCTCATGCTGAGTGGCTTGTCTGTGCGGAAGTCTGCATTCCCGAAAGCGGTGACTTCACATTGAATCTGCCTGCAGCAGAAGGTGCAGCTCCTGCGGGCGCACAGGCCGGTCTATTTCAGGCTGTTGATGCGAAGATGCCAATTCCTTCTCCATTCAAGGCGAAAGTCTCTGCGGATGGGCTTCTGACGTTGGAGGGCAAGGGCCTGTCTTCTGCGGCGGTTTCAGATGCGTGGTTTCTGCCTGCGGAGGGAGGGGTGATCGATCAGGTCGCATCTCAGCCTTTCAAGGTGAAGGACGAACGTCTGTCATTGCAGTTGAAATTTCTGAAGACAGCGCATCGCGATCATCCGCTTCAAGGGTTGGTTGTTCTGAAAGATGAGGCTGGACAGGAAAGTCCGATCGAAATTTCGGCAGACCAGACTGTGGCAGCAGCGGCGACTGTGCCGGCGGCTTTACCCGCCCACGTTTCCGCAGATGCCATTCCGACAGGGGCTGGCTGGATACGGGTGCTGGCTTTTGCTTTTGTTGGCGGTCTCATTCTGAACCTCATGCCGTGTGTTTTCCCTGTTCTGGCCATGAAAGCCTTGTCTCTGGCCAGAATGGGCGGAGTAGGGCGAAGTGTGCATCTTCAGAGCGCATTCTTTTACACCTTGGGTGTAACGGGAGCATTTGCGGCTCTTGGAATCGTTATGATCGGGCTGCGCATTGCGGGGTCTGCGGCCGGGTGGGGTTTCCAGTTTCAGTCGGCTGGGTTCGTGGTAGGCGTCTGCTGGTTGCTGTTTGGCATGGCGCTCAACCTGCTGGGCGTTTTTGAAATCAGTGCAGGGCGCCTGGCGCAGTTGCATCCTCATGGCGCAGGTCATGCGGGGGATATGCTGACGGGTCTCCTGGCTGTGATTGTTGCGACGCCGTGCACCGCACCATTCATGGGTGTTGCCATTGCGGGTGCCTTGGGTGGACCTCCGTTGATGGGGCTTCTGGTGTTCCTGTCCATGGGGCTTGGTTTGGCTGCGCCTTATGTTCTGGTGGCGAGCGTTCCTGGGTTGGCTTCCCGGATGCCGAAGCCGGGGGCCTGGATGGGCGTCTTGAAGCAGGCTCTCGCGTTCCCGCTGCTGGCAACCTGTGTCTGGCTCCTGTGGGTTGCGACGATCGAGCGTGGCACGAATTTCGTTGTAGTGGCTGGCGGTGGATTGGTGCTGCTGGGCTTCGCCGCGTGGATTTATGGAATGGGGCAGCATCGGGCGATGCGTGAAGGTGGACGCGGAACGGTCCTGTTCTGCCGTGTTGTGGCTGTACTGTGTATTGCCTTCTGCGGTGGTTTTCTTGCGCGGAGTCTAGCCGAGCCGGTGTCTGCTGCTTCGACGACAATGACGTCTGCGGATAATCTTATCCAGCCGTTCTCGGACAAGACCCTTGCTGATCTGAGGGCCGACGGAAAGCCGGTCTTCGTGGATATGACCGCGTCCTGGTGCATTACCTGCATGGTGAACGAGCGTGTCGCGCTGGATACTGCATCCGTTCGTCAGGCATTTTCCGAACGGCATGTTGCGTATCTCAAGGGAGATTGGACAAACCGGGATGCCGGTATTTCAGCTTATCTTAAAGAGCATGGGCGAGATGGCGTGCCACTGTATGTGTATTATCCGCCAAAGCATGGCGCGGAAGTGGTTCTGCCACAGATCCTGACGCCGGTCATGGTTCTGGATATTATCGGGCACTGATTGTTCTGTTCAGGCCGGATAGTGAAAAAGCTCTGCTTCCTTGGGGAAGCAGGGCTTTTTTTGTTTCAGCGATTGGTGTGGCGGGGGTCGTCCTGCGGGTTGACGTAGGTCATGGTGAATGGACCTGTGCCCGAGACCTGTACGATGGCCCCTTGGGTTCCGGCTTTCAGTGCGTGTGGGACATTGGGGGGCAGGTGGACGAAGCCGCCTGCCGTCAGGACCTTGTCCTGATCGGCTGTGATGGCCGGGCCGATATAGTGGTGGATGCTGCCGCCGAGAACAGTCAGCATTTCGTCCATATTGTGGGTATGGGGCGGGATGACAGATCCGGCCGGGATCATGACGCGCAGGGTGAATGGTCCCGCTTTGTCAGCGGAGCCATACAGGAAAGACATGCGTGTTCCGCTCGGAAACATGGGGGGCGCTGGCTGCCAGACTACAGTGTCAGCGCCCGGAATGATGCGAACGTCGTTGCCCGTCTGAGCGAGGGCGGAGCCTCCTGCCAGAGTGCAGATCAAGGCTGCGGCAGAGAGTGTCCTGAAGGAAAACATTGTCTGTTCCTCATGTATGCTGGCGTGTGCCTGTCGCTCCTAACGCGGAGGCCGACCTGCCGTTCAGCATCTGGATGAGGTGTTATGTTTCCAGGGGGGCCAGGAAGGTTTTTTCGACTTCAGCAATGACCAGTCGTGCGGCGCCGGAAAGCTGACGGGCCTGATCGACGCAGAGGGCCAGCGTCAGGGGTGAGACATCCCGATTGGAAATGGGAACGAACGCCAGTTCTCCGCTCGTTACTTCTTTCATGACGTCCAGCATGCTGAGAATGCCTAATCCCACGCCTTCCAGAACCAGAGACTTGATCATCTGGATATTGTCGGAAGAGGCAACCGGCTGAACGCTGACATTGCTGTCGATTTCCAGAATTTCGATCTGTCTTTGCAGAGCGAGTGGTTGCTGAGGCATGACCATCGGATATTCTGCACAGATGCTAAATCTTGCGCTTTTTTGTTGAGCGACCGGATGATCTGGCAGGCAGATGAAGCCGAGCGGGTAATCGATATGGGTTCGGACAAGCAGGCCACGGGCCTGTGTGGGGTTGAGGAGGAGTGCGAAGTCCACTTCTCCACTGATGAGCGCCTGTTGAATGACAGCGTTGTCCAGAACATGCGTGCAGATTGTGATGCCGGGGTGGCTTTTGCGCAGGTCTTTCAGGATGCGGGGGAGGAAGCCAGTGGTCAGGGCATCTGGCAGGGCGATATCGACCTGGCCACGTCTTAATCCGCGCATGTCTTCAAGCTGTGTGCGGACTTCCTGCATCTCACGCATCCACTGCTTGCCGTTTGTATAGAGAAGCTCCCCGGCGGCTGTCAGACGCAGGCCGCTGGGGAGGCGCTCGAAGAGCGGGGTGCCGAGAGCTTCCTCACCGTGAAGGATCTGTCGATCGATGGCTGATGCCGCAATCCGGAGATGTTCGGAGGCCTTCCGGATCGAGCCGTATTGGGCAACGGACAGGAAGTAACGGAGGAAGCGTGAGAAAGCCGGCATTGAGATACGCTCTTTTTTCGAGAACGACAGGGACGTTTTTCTGAGATATACGAGAATACCCCTCTATGAAACACTTCAGAGAGGCAGGTGAACCCTGTCATTTTGACATAGGAAGAAACTCTGGTCATTTCTTACGAAAGACCACGATCCTGTGCCTGTTCTTTAGGATAAGAGACTCATGACCCTTTCCCCCTCCCCGACTGACGGCCTGGCCACCCTTTCGGCGCAGGTTCATGAGGATCTTGCGAAGATCAGGTACGCGACCGGGAACTGGAACATTCCGGTTCAGAAAGAGGGTGAAGAGGTTCTGGATGTTGCCATTATTGGCGGCGGACAGGGTGGTCTGACGGCCTGTTTCGGGCTGCGTCGTCAGGGCGTAACGAATACGCAAATTTTTGAGCGCGCTGCGAAGGGCGGGGAAGGCCCTTGGGTGACATTTGCCCGAATGATCACGCTGCGGACGCCAAAGCATGTGACGGGGCCAGATCTGGGGGTGCCCAATCTGACGCCGCAGTCTTGGTATGAAGCCAGGTATGGCAAGGAAGCCTGGCAGTCGCTCGATAAGATCTCACGGCACGACTGGCAGTCTTATCTGGATTGGGTGCGTGATACGTTGGAATTACCGGTCGTCAACGATCAGGAGTTGGTTCATGTCGAGTGGACGGACGGGCTGCTGCGTCTGACATTCCGGAATGCTGCTGGTGTCGAGACAAAGCGCTGGGCGCGCCGGATGGTTCTGGCTACGGGAATTGATGGTGGCGGAGCGTGGTTCGTTCCCCCATTCATTTCGGAGAACCTTCCGAAGTCGGTTTATGCCCACACGCACGAAGATATTGATTTCGCAGCCCTGAAGGGTAAGCGGATCGGTGTTCTGGGAGCGGGCGCGTCTGCTTTTGATAATGCTGCGACGGCGTTGGAATCCGGTGTGGGGCGTGTGGATCTGTGTCTGCGCCGTACGAAAATTCCAGCCATCAATCCATATCGCTGGATGGAAAACGCGGGCTTTCTCGCGCATTTCTCGGAGCTTCCGGATCTGACTCGCTGGCGCTTTATGCGCTGCATCTACAATCTGAACCAGCCGCCGCCGCAGGATACGTTCTGGCGCTGTCGCAAGCATGAGAATTTCGCTTTCCATCCCGGTACCCCCTGGACATCTGCACGTATGGATGGCGATGAAGTTGTGATCGAGACGCCTAATGGCGAGATGCGCTTTGACTTCCTCATTATCGGAACAGGTTTCTCGATTGATCTGAAGCACCGTCCGGAAACGCAGGATTTTGCGGAATCCGTCATGTTGTGGAGCGATCATTTCACGCCACCGGAGGGCGAGGAAAGCACGCTTCTGTCCAGCCATCCGTATCGGGGGCAGCGCTTCCAGTTCCTGCCGAAAGATCCGGCCGATCCGAAGGCACCGATGCTGGCGGCAATCTATAATTTCACGTTTGCGTCCATGCCCAGCATGGGTCTTTCAGGAGCATCCATCAGCGGTATGCGCTTTGGCGTTGAGAAGCTGACACGCAGTATTGCGCGTGATCTGTTTGTTGAGGATGGTGAGAAGCATCTGGAAAGCCTGTTGTCCTATGACACGGAAGAACTGATCAGCCTTGATCCGCCAACGGTTTGATGGGGAGGCAGTACAGATGAGCACGAACACTTATCCCCGCGACATGATTGGCTATGGCCGTACGCCGCCTGATCCGAAATGGCCAAATGGCGCGCGGATCGCGGTCCAGTTTGTCATCAACTATGAAGAAGGCGCGGAAAACTCGGTTTTGCATGGAGATGCGGGGTCGGAGGCTTTCCTGTCTGAAATGGTCGGGACGAAGTCCATTATTGGCGCGCGTTGTGCGCAGATGGAAAGCCTTTACGAATATGGGAGTCGCGCTGGGTTCTGGCGTTTGCATCGCCTGTTTGAAAAGGCTGGCATGACCACAACCGTGTTCGGTGTTGCCAAGGCTTTGGCGCGCAATCCGGATGCAGTGGCCGCCATGAAGGAAAGCGGCTGGGAAATCGCTACGCACGGTCTGCGCTGGATCGATTATCAGGACTTCCCGGAGGACGTGGAGCGCGAGCATATCCGCGAGGCGATTGCACTTCATACGGAAGTAGTCGGGGAGCGCCCGTTGGGGTGGTATCAGGGCCGCACCAGCCCCAACACGGCCCGCCTAGTCGTGGAAGGAGGCGGCTTTGTTTATGATGCTGATTCATATGCGGATGATCTTCCGTATTACGATCGCTCCCATGGCAAGCCGCAGTTGATCGTACCTTACACGCTTGATGCCAATGACATGAAGTTCGCGGCGCTCAACGGTTTTACCGAGGGCGAGCAGTTCTTCCGGTATCTGCGGGATGCGTTCGACATGCTGTATGCGGAAGGTGGGCGTATGATGTCTATCGGGCTTCATTGCCGTCTGGCCGGCAGGCCTGCGCGTGCGCTGGCGCTTCAGCGTTTTCTGGAGCATGTGGCGTCCCATGAGGATGTCTGGGTCGCGTCCCGGCTTGATATTGCCCGGCACTGGATGAGTGTGCACCCCGCATGAAGGTTTCTGATGTAAATGCCATGACGCCGGATGTTTTCGTCCAGACGTTTGGCGGACTTTACGAACATTCGCCCTGGGTGGCTGAGGGGGCTTTGGCAGCGCGGCCATTTGCGGATGTGGACGCCATGCTTGCGACGTTTTCTGACGTTGTGCGGAATGCGGGCGAGGAGGCTCAGTTGGCACTGGTTCGGGCGCATCCTGAGCTTGGGCATCGCGCGGGAATTGATCCAGATCTGACGGCGGAGTCCGCATCTGAGCAGGCCTCTGCCGGGCTGGATCGTCTGACGCCTGCGGAATACGAGCGGTTCAAGACGCTAAATGCGGCCTATGGGACCGCTTTTTCCATGCCGTTTGTGATCTGCGTGCGTAAAGTTGCAGCGCCGGGTCAGGTGGCCAAGACGGTCATCATGGATGAAATGGAACGTCGTCTGGGCGGGACGCCCGAGGCGGAGCTGAAGGAAGCCCTCTCGCAGATTGATGCGATTGCAGGGCTGAGACTGAAAGATCTGGTGACATCATGAGCTCATTATCCACGCATATTCTGGATACGGTCTCGGGCCGTCCGGCGGCCGGGGTGTCTTTCCGGCTTTTTCAGGAAGATGCTGTTCTTTTCGAAGGCGTGACGGATCACGATGGGCGTTGTCCTGCCTTACGGGAGATCCCGCTGGAACGTGGAACCTATCGTCTGGAATTCGAGATTGGTGCTTACTTCCGGGCGGCCGGACATATGCTGTCTGATCCGCCTTTTCTGGATGTGGTGCCGATTGTGTTCGGTCTGGGTGAGGGCACGCATGCGCATGTTCCGCTGCTCGCTGCGCCGTATGGATATTCCACATACCGTGGAAGCTGAGACCTGATGGCCTCCGATACTTCTGCGGTTCATCCGGTTGATGAGAAGCTTCCGCTCTGGCGTCTGGGGGCTTATGGCTTCCAGCATATCCTTGCGTTCTATTCAGCAGCGGTGATTGTCCCGATCCTTGTGGCGGGGGCTTTGCACCTGCCACAGGAAACGCTGATTCATTTGATTGATGCAGATCTGTTCACCTGTGGGATCGCGTCCCTGTTGCAGTCAGTCGGGTTGGGGCCCGTGGGTGTTCGTCTGCCGCTTCTGCAAGGTGTGACGTTTACGGCTGTTGGCCCGATGATTGCCATTGGGTCTGCGGTAGGCGGTGGAACGCCGGGGCTTTTGTCGATCTACGGATCGGTGATTGTAGCGGGGATCGTCAGCCTGCTCATCGCACCATATTTTGCGAAGCTGGTTCGGTTTTTCCCACCTGTTGTGACGGGGTCGATCATTCTCGTGATTGGTTTGGCACTTCTTCCGGTGGCAGCCAATGACATCGTGTCGGGTCATGGACCGGGGATGGTGCAGGACCGGGTTCCGTTGCGGAGTCTGTGTTACGGGCTGGGAACACTGGCGAGTATTCTGGTCGTGCAGCGTCTGTTCCGTGGCTTCATTTCAACGATTGCAGTGTTGATTGGGCTTTGCATTGGCACATTGGCGGCGTGGCTGATGGGCGATGCCCACTTCGGGGGCGTAGCGTCTGCGCCGCTCGTATCCGTCACCCAGCCGTTTTTCTTTGGGACGCCGGTTTTCCATGTGGTGCCGATCCTCTCCATGGTGATCGTCATGATCATCACCATGGTCGAGACAATCGGGAATGTTTATGCGACTGGCGAAATCGTCGGGAAAACCATTACCCGCGAGGATATCGCCCGGACGCTGCGGGCTGATGGCATTGCAACGCTGTTGGGCGGGGTTTTCAATTCCTTTCCCTACACCTGCTTTGCGGAGAATGTGGGCCTGGTTCGGATGACGGGCGTGAAGAGCCGCTGGGTTGTGGCGTCTGCGGCTGTCATCATGATGTTGCTTGGGTGTCTGCCAAAGCTTGGGGCGATCGTAGCGGCTGTTCCGTCACCCGTTCTGGGTGGGGCCGCACTGGCAATGTTTGCGACGGTGGCGGTAGTGGGGGTGCAGACCCTGACGCGGGTGGATTTCAACCGTCAGAGTAACGTCATCATTGTGGGAACCAGTATCGGGCTTGGAATGCTGGCGACGGCACAGCCTCATATTTCGGATACGTTCCCGGCCTGGGCGCAAATTGTCTTTGGGAGTGGCATTACGCTTGGGGCTCTGTCCGCGATCTTTCTGCACCTGCTGTTCAATGTGCGCCGCACTTAGGCTGTCGATCCGGATGCTGAGATTGTGCCGGCAGACCTTCCGGATGAGCGTATTCTTATGGGATTGCCCGTTGAGGCGTGGAAAAGCGAAGAAACTGAGCCTCAACGGCGGTTTGGGTAAGACATCAGCCGGGATTTCAGTCCCGGCTATGTAGCTTCCGTCCCGCGACATAGGTCGCCTGGACGCTTCGGTCGTCACCCAGCATAGTCAAGGCAAACAGGATATCGGACAGGCTTTCCGCCGTCTGGGTGCGAATTTTTCCCAAGGGTGTGGCTGAAGGATCAAATACGCAGAGATCGGCGTGTAGGCCGGACTTGATGGTCCCAATCTGGTGCTCCAGCCCGAGAGACTGGGCGCCACCGGCTGTGGCTAACCAAAGGCCTTGGGCAGGGTGGAGTTTTGTTCCTAGCCCCTGTGCGACCTTGTAGCCGTCTGACAAAACTTGAAGCAGCGAGAGGGATGGGCCCGCCCCAATGTCACTTCCGATGCCGATTTTGACACGGCGTTCTGGTTTCAGGGCATTGAATAGCGGGAAAGAGCCGCTTCCGAGAAACTGATTGGAACCGGGGCAATGAGCGATCGAACAACCAGTGTTATGGCAGCGCTGGAAGTCTTCTTCCTGTGCATGTACCCCGTGCGCTAAAATGGCACGCGGACGTAGCAGACCCGCTTTATCGTACACGTCCAGATAGGAAGCGCGGTTTGGAAAGAGCTCCTTGACCCACTCGATTTCGGATTGGTTTTCAAGCAGGTGCGTCTGCATGAACAGGTCGGGCCGTGTCGCGAGAAGTGAACCGGCTAGATCAAGCTGCTCGGGTGTGCTGGTAGGCGCAAAACGCGGCGTAACAGCGTAGAGTTGACGGCCGCGACCATGCCAGCGGTCGATCAGGGCGGCGGACTGGTCATAGCCTGACTGTGCCGTATCTCGCAGGTTCTCCGGGGCGTTCCGGTCCATCAGAACTTTGCCCGCAATCATGCAGGTATTGAGGCGGTCGGACTCTTCGAAGAAAGCTTCTACGGATTCTGGGTGAACCGTGCAGTACACGGCGGCTGTAGTGGTTCCTACGCGGAGCAGCTCGTTTAGGAAGGTTCGGGCGATCTGTCGTGCGTAGGTGATGTCGGCGTAGCGGGCTTCCGCCGGAAAAACATAGGTTTCCAGCCATTCGAGAAGTTGCTCACCATAGGAAGCAATCACGGGAAGCTGTGGGTAATGGACGTGAGTGTCCACCATTCCAGCAGAAATCAGGTGGTTCGGGTAATGATCGACAGTGATGCCCTGCGGGATCTGATCTTTCAGGTCATCCCAGGCTCCTACGGCAGTAATAATGCCGTCCTTGCACAGGATCAGACCATCTGGCTGGTGTGTGACAGCCTCAATGGGATCAACTGTGAAGGGGTCTGCGTGGAAGGTCAGGAACGGGCCGCGAATGGCAGTATGATCAGTCATGGTGCTTCACCTATCGCACAGCATTTCCGATCAGGAAACGATTGTGCGAAAGCAGAGCGATTTTGTTAGATGATCTGGACGTGTCGAACGCATATTCCAGTCGTTTCAAAGATATTTCCTGATATGCACAAGAGTTTTTCGTATTCGAGCTCAAATGAATAAATCCTTATCGATGCGTCTTCCGTTTAGATTTGACAATATTTTCTTAGTTATCGAAACTGTAGGGGTTTTAAAGGCCGCAACAAGAGAAACGAGCTTGTTTCTGTAGGGTGTGTGGTGAGATTTGGAGACGGCGTTACTGATGTCTGATGTGACTTCTGTGTCTGTGCAGTCTGCGGAGACGCCGGCATTGGCTCCTTCTGCTGTGCAGAGTTCCTCTCCGGAAGCGGAGGCAACCGAGAAGAGCCCGTATCTTGTTGTTCCTCCGGCTCCCGTCGTTGAAGGCGGTCAGGGCGTAAGGTTTGACTTTAATGATGGTGCGCGGGTCATGGTGCCCGAAATCGCGCCTGAGATTGGTCAGTGGCATGTTCGGCTTTCGGATTATGCCACGGGAAATATTCTGTTTGATGCCCGCCTCAAGGGCGGCATGGTGGCTTCAACCAAGAAATTCTTTGTCCCGTTCCTGATTGATGTCTGGCTTGAAAAGCCGGACGGGACACGTGAAGACGTGCTGCACCATGAGTTATCCTTGGAAGGGAAGCCCGTTCTGGTCCAGCTTCCCGTTGGAACACTGGGAGACACGATCGCCTGGCTTCCTGCCGTTCTGCGGCTTGCACGGGAAAGTGGTGCAAAGGTGACGTGTTCTGTGGCGGATGTCATCCTGCCCTTGGTCAAGGAGGCCAATCCGGACATCACACTTGTCGGCCATGATGAAGCCAAGGCGAAGAAGGATTTCACGGCCGGATTCTATGCGGGCTACAATCTTGGACTGTTCTTTACGGACGCTGAATTCACGCGTCAGCCGACGGACTTCCGGCATGTTGGCCTGCACCGGACGGCCGCCTATATTCTGGGGGTCAATCCCTGGGATGACAGTCCACCGCCCATCACGATTCAGGACGGCGACACGCCTCCCATAGAGGGGCCGTATGTTGTCATTGCCACGCAGGCCAGTACGCAGTGTAAATACTGGAACAACCCGGCAGGCTGGCAGGAGGTTATCGCGTTCCTGAAGGCTTCAGGGTATCGTGTGATCTGCATTGATCAGAAGACGTTTCATGGAACGGGGTATGTGTACAATCATATTCCTCATGGCGCCGAGGACGAAACGGGCAATCGGCCTCTGTCGGAGCGCGCGCGCTGGCTGAAGCATGCGAGTTTCTTCATTGGCCTCTCCAGCGGTCTGGCATGGCTGGCTCATGCCGCAGGCACCCCGGTCGTGATGATTTCCGGCTTTACCCATCCAGACAACGAGTTTGCCACGCCGTATCGCATTATCAACTGGCATACCTGCAATTCCTGCTGGAATGACCCGCAACACCAGTTCGATCATCATGATTTCTTCTGGTGCCCACGGCATAAAGGGACTGAGAGGCAGTTTGAATGCACTCGCCTGATCACAGGAACCCAGGTCATTCACACACTTAAACGTCTGATCAAGGATAAGGGGTTGCCGATGATGGAAACGGCTGCCTGACCGAGACAATCAGGAGTTTTCTGGAATTGAAGGCGGGAGCCTGATATTGGCGGGGCGTATTGTCACCTGATCGTGGGTCTGCCTGCGGTCGCAGAGCTGGATGGTCGCCCCCTGTGTCTGATGTCCTTCCGCCGATCCGTATCGTCGCGCTTTATAACTTTACGCCGTTCGAGGATGTTTCCGCTTTGCGGGAGCCTTTGCAGCAGGTGTGTGACCAGGAGGGGATCAAAGGTATCCTGTTGCTGGCTCCGGAAGGCATTAACGGCACCATTGCGGGTTCTGACGAAGGCATGGAGCGCGTGCTGGAGCATATTCGTGCTCTGCCCGGTTGTGAGGAGCTGGAGATCAAGGAATCCCGGGCTCCGGAACTGCCATTCCGGCGCATGAAGGTACGGCTCAAGAAAGAGATCGTTACCATGGGGCAGCCTAATATCGATCCTCGCAAGGATGTTGGGCAGTATCTTGATCCCGCTGAATGGAATGCGCTGATCTCCGATCCGGAGACAATCATCATTGATACGCGCAATGATTATGAAGTGGCGATTGGGACGTTTAAGGGAGCAGAAGATCCCAAGACACGTTCATTCCGTGAGTTTCCCGAGTGGTTCCGCAATCGGCGCAAAGAGCTTGAGGCAAAGGGCAAGGTGCCGAAGATTGCCATGTTCTGCACTGGGGGGATCCGTTGCGAGAAGTCCACGTCTTTTGTGAAAGCGGAAGGGCTGGATGAGGTTTATCATCTTAAGGGCGGTATTCTGAAGTATCTGGAGACCGTTCCTGAAAAAGAGAGCCTCTGGGAAGGCGAATGCTTCGTGTTCGATCAGCGTGTCTCGGTGAAGCATGGTCTGGAAATTGGCAGTTACGATGTCTGTCATGCCTGCCGTCGTCCCGTCAGCGAAAAGGACAAGGCGTCTCCGTTGTTCGTACAGGGCGTGTCCTGCCCGCATTGTCATAATGAGCGTACGGAAGAGCAGCGCCAGCGCTATGCCTCGCGCGAGCGTCAGGAAATGCTGGCTCGTAAGCGTGGGAAAGAACATCTGGGCTCGTGAGGCTATTCCGGGAATGACAAACCGTTAGAGTTGCGAAGAAGGTAGGGCAATGACTTGAACTGTCCGCGCTTCTGCTGGTTTTTCTGGATCCGTAATGAAAACGGCTGAGGCGGTATGATGGTGAAGATGTTTCGTTGGGCTGGACTGGTGTGTGCCGGGATGATGGCGCTTCCCGCCGTGGCATTTGCACAGAAGCCCTGGCCTGTCCGGGTTGTGGTTGTGACGACCTTCGAGAAAGGTGCGGACACCGGCGATCAGCCAGGGGAGCTTCAGCTCTGGGCCGAGCGGGAGCATCTGACGGAACATGTGGCGTTTCCGGGTGGCGTGCATGATATTCTCACCAATCCGGAACATACCGAAATTGCGATCGTGACGGGGATGACGCTGGTTAATGCCGGGCCATCCATCATGGCGCTGGGCATGGACCCGCATTTTGATCTGACGAAGGCGTACTGGCTGGTGGCCGGTATTGCCGGGGCTGATCCGCAGGTTATGTCCGTAGGGTCAGCAGCATGGGCGCGGTATGTTGTGAATGATGTGGCGCAGTCCATTGATATGCGTGAAGTGCCGAGAGACTGGCCTTACGGTGTTTACGCGGCTGGAGCGGTGCGGCCTGGAACGCTCGAGGGGTCGGATCAGGAGCATGGTCCGGATGCTGGATATCCGATTGTCTTTCCGCTGAATGCTGGGCTTTCGCACTGGGCGTGGGAGCGCACGCAGGCGGTGAAGCTTATGGATACGCCGGAGATGCGGGCTTATTCCAAAGGATGGGCGGAGTATCCTGCGGCATTAAAAGCGCCGTCCGTCATTCAGGGAGACAGTTTTGCGTCTGATCTCTACTGGCATGGGCATTATCTGAACCAGTATGCGCGGGACTGGGTGAAGATGTTCACGAACGCTCAGGGTGTGTTCGCCATGAGTAACATGGAGGATTCCGCGATTGCATCAGCCATGGTTCGTCTGGACCGGATGAAGAAAGCAGATTTCCAGCGGTTGATGGTTCTACGGACCGCTTCCAACTATACGCTGCCGCCAAAGGGTCGGAAGGCGTATCAGACTGTGTCGGAAGAGTATTCGGGCGATGGTCTGCCGGCTTATGAAGCTGCATGGCGTGTGGGAAGTGTTGTCGTGCATGAACTGGTAGGACACTGGTCGGTCTATGAAGACCATGTTCCGGGTCATGCGCCCTGATGCAGGGTAAGTCGTGTGGGAAGCCAAGACGACACCCTTTCCGGTAAGCGGCGGGATTGCACTACGCTATGCCGTGATCAATCTCGGCATCTCTTTTCCTTTGCATGGGCTGATAATCTGGGCGGGTTGGCAGCCCGAGGATCATGACCCTGCTCTTAATCCACTCACTCTGGTTCTGTCAGGCGTTTTACTAGCGCCTGTTCTCGAGACCTTTCTGAACTTCTGGATTCCCATCCGGATTGTAGACAGACTGTTTGGTAGGAAAAGGTTTGCCTCTGGTCTGGCGGGGATTGCGTGCGTCGCGCCCTTTGTATGGGTTCATTATGGCGGAGATCATTTTCACCGCAGTTTCCTGACGGCGCTTTGTACGGGTGTGGTCGGTGGGACCTGTTTTTATCTCTGCTACCGGCGGGCAGAAGCTTCAGAAGGCGTGAGTCCGTTCTGGACCACGGCGCTCTGCCATAGCCATTTTTAATGGGCTTGTTGCTTTGGTGGCTGGACTACTGGTGGTGCTTACGAGGGCATTTCCGGCTCTCTCCTTTTGAAAAGAGCCGGAATAGTTATCTCAGGCAGGAGTTTTTGTCTTTTTAGGGCGACCACGGGTCGGCTTCTCGGATGCCGGTTTGGTTTTGGTTTTTCGAGGCGGCAAGGTGTCTATGAGGTTTTGGGGTGTGCCAATCACGGTGGTTTCCCTCCGCTGACGAACGCCCGGAGCAGTCAGAAGGGGGGCGAGGAAGCGTCCGGTGTGGCTAGCCTTGCAGGCCGCGATATCTTCCGGTGTCCCGGCGGCAACGATACTGCCGCCGCCGTCTCCACCTTCCGGGCCGATGTCAATCAGCCAGTCTGCCGTTTTGATGACTTCCAGATTGTGTTCGATGACCAGAACAGTGTTGCCCTGATCGACCAGCGCATGAAGTACTTCAAGCAGCTTGCGCACGTCTTCCGTATGCAGGCCGGTCGTTGGCTCATCCAGGATGTAGAGCGTGCGGCCTGTGGCGCGTTTGGCAAGCTCCTTCGACAGTTTGACGCGCTGGGCTTCACCGCCTGAAAGCGTAGTTGCCTGCTGGCCTAGAGCGACGTAACCGAGGCCGACCTGCTGGAGAATGGCCAGACGATCACGGATTTTCGGGACGGCCTGGAAGAAGGGAAGAGCCTCGTCCACGGTCATGGCCAGCACGTCCGCAATGGAGTTGCCGCGGAACTTCACTTCCAGCGTTTCACGATTGTAGCGCGCGCCCTTGCAGGTGTCGCAGGTGACGAACACGTCCGGCAGGAAGTGCATTTCGATTTTCAGGACACCATCGCCCTGACAGGCTTCGCAACGGCCGCCCTTCACATTGAAGGAGAAGCGGCCGGGTTTGTAGCCGCGCGCTTTGGATTCCGGCAGTTCGGCGAACCAGTCTCGGATAGGGGCAAACAGGTCCGTATAGGTGGCGGGGTTGGAGCGCGGTGTACGCCCGATGGGGGACTGGTCGATCTCAATGATCTTGTCGAGATTGTCTACGCCTTCCAGCCGGTCATAGGGGAGCGGAGACTGGCTCGACTTCATGAGTTGGCGGGACAGGGCCTTGTAGAGCGTATCCACAACCAGTGTAGATTTTCCGCCGCCTGATACGCCCGTTACGGCAATGAATGTGCCGAGTGGGAAATCGACGGTCAGGTCTTTGAGGTTGTTGCCTTTTGCGCCGACGAGGGTGAGCGTCTTGTCAGATGTGCGACGATTTTCCGGGACGGGGATGAATTTCCGGCCTGACAGGTAGGCGCCCGTCAGGCTGTCCTTGTTCTTGGCCACTTCTTTGGGTGTGCCTGTGGCGATAACGTTTCCACCGCGTGTGCCGGCACCGGGACCCATGTCGATGAGGTAATCTGCGGCCCGGATGGCATCTTCGTCATGTTCGACGACAATGACAGTGTTCCCAAGGCGTTTGAGGCGCTCCAGCGTGCCGAGCAGGCGCTCGTTATCGCGTTGGTGCAGGCCGATAGAAGGTTCGTCCAGAACATACAGGACGCCGGTTAGGCCGGAGCCGATCTGGGAGGCCAGACGGATGCGCTGGCTTTCACCGCCGGACAGCGTGGCTGATCCTCGGGAGAGCGTGAGGTAATCCAGGCCCACATCGTCGAGGAAGTGCAGGCGGTCCGTGATTTCGCGCAGGATGCGACGGGCGATTTCGGCCCGTTGGGGTGTCAGGGTTGCTTCGACGCCCGAGAACCAGTCGAGGGCCTTGCGGATCTGCATGTCCGAGGCTTCTGCAATGTTCAGGTCATTGACCTTCACGCAAAGTGCTTCTGGCTTCAGGCGTGTACCATGGCAGACATGGCAGGGCTTTTCGGACTGGTAGCGTGACAGTTCTTCCCGGACCCACATGCTATCGGTTTGGGCCATGCGGCGGCGCAGGTTTTTCAGGACGCCTTCGAAAGGCTTGGTCACAGTGTGGACCTTGCTGCCATCGCGGTAAGGAATGGCAATTGCTTCTCTGGAGCCGTTGAGGATCAGGTCGCGTGTTTCGGTTTTCAGGTCGCCCCATGGTGTATTCATGGTGTCGCCGCAGTGACGGGCGAGGGCGGCAAGGGTCTGGTCGTACCAGTCCGTGCTGGCGCCTTTCCATGGGGCAATGGCGCCTTCGGCAAGTGTCAGGCTGTCATCCGGGACGATTAGATTGGCATCAAAATGCGTTTCCGTACCGATGCCGTCGCAGGTTGGGCACGCGCCCATCGGAGCATTGAAAGAGAACAGGCGGGGCTCGATCTCTTCAATTGTGAAGCCTGAGACCGGGCAGGCGAAACGGGACGAGAAGACGATGTGGGCTGGAGTGGCCTTGTCGTCAGCGCGTTTGACTTCCTCTGCATATGCGAGGCCATCGGAAAGTTCGAGGGCGGTTTCAAAACTGTCGGCCAGGCGGGATTCCAAATCAGGTTTGACGACGATCCGGTCCACAACCACTTCCACGTTGTGGCGGGTTTTGCGGTTCAGTTCCGGGGCTTCGGCGATTTCGTAGAGCTCACCGTCGATTTTGACACGGGTGAAGCCCTTGCGGGACAGTTCTGCGAGTTCGCGTTTGCAGTCGCCTTTCCGGTCACGGACGACCGGTGCAAGGAGCATCAGGCGCATGCCCTCCGGGAGCGTCATGACCCGGTCCACCATCTGGCTGACGGTCTGTGCTTCAATAGGGAGGCCGGTGGCGGGAGAATAGGGAATGCCCACGCGTGCCCAGAGCAGACGCATGTAGTCGTGGATTTCCGTGATCGTGCCGACGGTAGAGCGGGGGTTCTTGGAGGTGGTTTTTTGCTCGATCGAGATGGCGGGGGAGAGGCCCTCGATGGAATCGACGTCAGGTTTTCCCATCAGTTCCAAGAACTGGCGAGCGTAAGCCGAAAGACTTTCTACGTAACGGCGCTGGCCTTCTGCGTAGATTGTATCGAATGCGAGCGAAGATTTCCCCGAGCCAGACAGGCCCGTGATGATCGTGAGCGAGTCACGGGGGATTGTGACGTCGATATTTTTGAGGTTGTGGGCGCGTGCGCCACGGACACGGATCGAATGATTGTCTGGAAAGCTCACGAAAACCCCGGGATGTACAGAAAAGGCAATTAGGTTCGCAACGCGCCTGAACGGTGCTAGATCACTTTATAGATGGGTTTTCACGCCCTATATGAAAAGAACAATTCAAGAAAATTGGTTGGTATGGAATGGCAGGTAGCGTCAACAAGGTGATTCTGGTCGGGAATCTGGGCAAAGACCCGGAAGTCCGGAATACGCAATCAGGCTCGAAAATCGTCAATCTGACGGTTGCGACGTCCGAAACATGGAACGATCGTCAAAGCGGTGAGCGCAAGGAGCGCACCGAATGGCATCGTGTCGTGATCTTCAATGATCGTCTGGGCGATGTGGCAGAACGTTTCCTGCGTAAGGGCCGTAAAGTCTATCTGGAAGGCGAATTGCGGACCCGCAAATGGACTGACCAGTCTGGGCAGGAGCGCTACACGACAGAAGTGACGATTGATCGTTTCCGCGGTGAGCTGGTGCTGCTCGACAGTAACCGTAGCGGCAGCGATGAGGGTGGCTTCGACGGAGGCGGCTCGTCTTATGGCGGTGGAAGCAGCAACGGCGGCGGCTTTGGTGGCGGCAACCGTGGCGGTGGCTTCGGCGGCGGTAATGATGGCGGTCGTTCAGGTGGCTCGTCGGGCGGGTCGTCTGGTGGCGGCAACCGTGGCGGTGGCTGGGATGCGCCGCCGGATAACGATCTGGATGACGAAATCCCGTTCTGAGGGATGCGTGTGGAACCGGGCTGGCAATGTCAGTCCGGTTTTTTTATGTCCATCGCGGGCGTTCAGAGGGTCAGATGGAAGAACTGGTTGAATTCCGAAGCCTGATAGTCACCGAAGGCTTTGCTCGGTTGGAAGCCTCGGCTTTGATAGAGCGCCAGAGCCGGTTCGAAGGAAGCTCCGCGTCCTGTTTCAAGGCTGAGTGTCTTCATGCCCACAGAACGGGCTCTGTGAATAAGGTGATCCAGAAGGGCGCTGGCGACACCCTGTCTCAGAAAGTCAGGATGCGTGCGCATGGATTTGAGCTCTCCTTCCTGATCGTTCAGGCGTTTGAGCGCGCCGATTCCGGCTATGCGATCCAGTTGATGGACGGTCCAGACTTCGATTTCAGGTGCCATAAGGCCGGATAAATCGAGAGCGAAGACATGTCCGGCTGGGGTGTTGTCATGCATCCCGGCAAGATGAAGGGCCAGAAGGTCACGCGTTTGCGGGTTGGAAAAATCGGCAGGATGGATGGTGAATATCGGGCTCATGAGGGGCTGTTCTGCTCAATCGCGTTCGGCGTCAGGATAACAAGTTTATACCCTCCGTGTTCTGCGGGGGTGAGTGTTATCTGTTCGTAGTTCAACACCCCACGGACTGGATGCTGGAAGCTGCGTTGGCCGCCTTCTCTGGGCAGAACACGCTGGTCCTGCCAGAAATGGAGAAACTCTTGGCTTTCAGCTTGAAGAGCAGACGTCAGAGCCTGAAACGCTGTGGTTCTGGCAAGATGGGCTGTGTCGGCACGGAATTCTGCGAGCAGTCGTCTTGAGCGGTCGGGCCAGTCCGTTAGAAAGGTTCTGGCTTCAGGGTTTAGGAAAACGTATCGGAGCTGGTTGGGCTCTGGGCTGTGCATCCATCCTGTGAACAGTGCTTGGGCAGGATCGTTGGCGCTCAGAACATTCCATAGCGGGTCAAGTAGATAAGCGGGGCTTTTGATTTGTCCCGGCAGACTCAGCAATGCGTCTGGTGTTGTAGATGAAGAAGCGATCTGCTGCGGATCGCGCAGTTCAGCGAGCGTGAAAAGATAGCGCCTTTCTGTGGCGGACATTTTCAGAGCTGTGGCGATGCGGGACAGAGTAGACGGAGAGCAGGTAACGTCGCGGCCCTGTTCCAGCCATGTGTACCAGGTTGTGCTGATGCCGCAGAGTTGGGCGGCTTCTTCACGTCGTAGGCCGGGTGTTCGTCTGCGATGAGGAAAAACGAGAAGTCCCGCTTGTGATGGCGAAAGCTTTTCCCGTTGTGTGCGAAGAAACTGACCCAGAGTCTGGCGGCGATCTGTTGGCATAGTACAATTTATACCATGATAAATTAGGATCTTATACCACGTTTAAGATGTTGAAATGCTGGCTTCAGAAGGAGAGCATTCAATGACGAAACAGGCTGGTCAATTCGCTGCAGGGCACTACGAGGCACGCGCCTCGGCGTATGTGGAGAGTGCGGTCCACAGTCAGGGTTCTGATCTGGAAGCCATTGTTCAGGCGGTAAAGGAGCGACATTTTAAGTGTGTTCTGGATCTTGGGTGCGGGGGCGGCCACGTAAGCTATGCTGTGGCGCCTCATGTCGGACAGGTTGTCGCCTGCGACATTACGCCGGGCATGCTGAAGGCTGTTCAGGATGAGGCATCCAGGCGTGGGCTGATTAATATTGAGGTTCGGCAGGCTCCGGCGGAAAACCTGCCGTTTGAAGACGCTGCCTTTGATGCGGTGCTCTGTCGTTTTACGGCTCATCACTGGGATGACTTCGAAGCAGGCCTGCGTGAAGCCAGACGGGTTCTGAAGCCTGGTGGGCTGGCTGTATTTGTTGATGTGACGGCCCCCGAAAACGCTCTCGCTGATAGCTGGCTTCAGGCGCTGGAACTCATGCGGGATATTTCGCATGCGCGGGATTATTCCATTCGGGAGTGGGTGAGCGCGCTGGGGCGGTCCGGATTTTCGGTGGAGGGCCTGACGCGCAGTCGTCTGAGGATGGATTTTGAAAGCTGGGTGGCGCGAACGCAGACGCCGGTAGAACGTGTGGAAGGGATCCGTTCGCTTCAGCGTGGGGCACCGGCCGTGGTCAAGGAAAGGCTGGGGCTGGAAGAAGACGGCAGTTTCCTGCTGGACGTAACCGTTTTCACGGCAAGCAGGCCGTAATGGGGTAGGTGTGGCATGTGGGCCGCGCATGGGCTATGCTGTGCGGACTGTATTTTAGCGTGGTGGACCTGTCTTGACCGAGCTGAACGAGCCGACTGATATTGTACCTTCCGATCGTCTTCCGGTGACGATTGAGGAGGAGATGCGCTCCTCCTATCTGGCCTATGCGATGTCGGTGATCGTCTCGCGCGCCCTGCCGGATGTGCGTGATGGCCTGAAACCTGTCCATCGCCGCATCCTGTATGCGATGCGCGAGAGTGGCTTTACGTCTGACAAGCCATACCGCAAGTCTGCTCGTGCGGTCGGTGACGTGATGGGTAAATACCATCCGCACGGTGACAGCTCGATTTACGATGCCATGGTCCGTATGGCGCAGCATTGGTCGATGCGCGTCAAGCTGATTGATGGGCAGGGTAACTTCGGTTCGGTCGATGGCGATAGCCCGGCCGCCATGCGTTACACCGAAGCCCGTCTGGCCAAGTCTGCATCGTTCCTGCTGGATGATATTGAGCGGGATACGGTCGATTTCCAGCCGAACTACGACGAAAGCGAACACGAGCCGAAGGTTCTGCCGGCGACGTTCCCGAATCTTCTGGTGAATGGCGCTTCGGGTATCGCGGTCGGCATGGCCACGAATATTCCGACGCATAATCCTGGCGAAGTCATTGATGCCACGCTGGCGATGATTGCCAATCCGGCGATTGAGCTGGATGAGCTGATGCAGATTATCCCCGGTCCGGATTTCCCGACCGGCGGCATCATTATGGGCCGGAGTGGTATCCGCAAGGCATTCGAGACGGGTCGTGGATCGGTACCGGTTCGTGCCCGTGCGGAGATCGAGGAGATCCGGAAGGATCGTCAGGCGATTATCATCACGGAAATCCCGTATCAGGTGAACAAGGCAACGCTTCAGGAGAAGATTGCCGATCTCGTCCGCGCCAAGGAAATCGAAGGTATTTCCGATATCCGCGATGAGAGTGATCGTTCGGGAATGCGCGTTGTCATCGAGCTGAAGCACGATGCGACACCGGAAGTCGTGCTGAACCAGCTCTATCGCTTCACGCAGCTTCAGACGTCCTTCAGTGTCAACATGCTGGCGCTCGATGAGGGCAAGCCGCGCACGATGGGCCTGAAGGACGTTCTGGAAGCGTTTATCCGCTTCCGTGAAGACGTCATTCTGCGTCGTGCCCGTTTCGATCTGAACAAGGTTCGGGATCGTGGGCATCTGCTGGTTGGTCTTGTTCTGGCCGTCGCCAATATTGATGAAGTCATCGCTCTGATCCGTTCCGCACCAGATGCGGCGACGGCGCGTGAGCTTCTCATGGCGCGTGAGTGGGATGCCAGCGAAGTTGTGCCTCTGCTGGAGTTGATCCAGGACGAAGGCAATATCATCTTTGATGGCAAGGTTCGCCTTACGGAAGCTCAGGCCCGCGGTATTCTGGAACTGCGTTTGCAGCGCCTGACCGGTCTGGAACGTGAGAAGATCCAAGGCGAGTTGAGCGAAGTTGCTGCCAAAATTGGTGAACTGCTTGAAATCATCGGCAGCCATATTCGCCGCATGGAAGTCATGCGCGATGAGCTTCTCGCTGCTCGTGCGGAAATTGCGACCCCACGCATGTCGGAAATTTCCGATGCTCTGGGTGACCAGTCCGACGAAAGCCTGATCGAGCCGGGTCAGATGGTTGTGACCATCACGCGTGACGGCTTCATCAAGCGGACGCCGCTTGAGATGTTCCGCTCACAGAACCGCGGTGGCCGTGGTCGTACGGCTTCCGGCCGTCGTGGTGATGACGTCATTATCCGCAGCTTCAATGCTCATACCCATCAGTGGGTCCTATTCTTCTCTTCGGGCGGTAAGGCGTATCGCACCAAGGTTTGGCACTTGCCGGAAGCATCTCCGACATCCAAGGGCCGTGCATTGGTGAACCTGTTGCCGGAACTGGGCTCGGACGCCATTACGGCAGTTCTGCCACTGCCGCAGGATGAGGAGCTGTGGGAAGATCTGCACCTCACTTTTGCAACGGCCAGCGGTAATGTTCGTCGTAACCGTCTGAATGATTTCCGGAATATCCGGGCGTCAGGTCTGATTGCGATGAAGCTGGATGAGGGCGATTCCCTTATCGGGGTAGCGACGTGTCGTGAGGGTCAGGACGTGTTCCTGGCAACAAAAAACGCCCGCTGCATCCGCTTCCAGATCACGGATGACACGCTGCGTGTGTTTGCCGGCCGTGGCAGTTCGGGTGTGCGCGGTATTCGTCTGGGGGACGGGGATGCAGTGATCTCACTGTGTATCCTCAACCATGTGGATGCCAGCGTTGAAGAGCGGGCTGCGTATCTGCGGATGGCCAATGCAAAGCGTCGTGCCGAGAATGCAGCGCTGGCCGAGGGTGCCGAAGAAGACGTGGTGTCCGGTGACGAAGAAACTGTAGAGATCGCTGGCGATCTGACGCAGGAGCGTTTCGAGGAGCTGGAACAGCAGGAAGAAATTCTTCTGACTGTGACGGATGGCGGGTTTGGCCGTCGTTCTTCTGCCTATGATTATCGTGTGTCGGGCCGTGGCGGTCAGGGCATCACGAACATGACTTTCTCGGCCAATCGTCGTGGCAAGGAAGTGGTTGGGACACTTCCGACGCTGGATGGCACGGATGTCATGCTCGTGACGGATACGGGCCGTCTGATCCGTCTGCCAGTGTCTCAGGTGCGCGTCATGGCGCGTCAGGCCAGTGGCGTGACGCTCTTCCGTCTCAACGACAGTGAAACTGTCATCTGCGTCTTCCCGGTTGTGGAAGATGACGGGGAAGAAGGCGATCTGATCGAAGGGGATGTCGTGGCTACACCAGAAGGTGCAGCGCCTGCTGAAGACACTTCGACAGACGGTGAGGCTTCTGAGGGTGACGTAGCCCCTGATGCCTGAGTGGCAGACTGATCCGCGTGTCGGGTTTTATCCCGGCACGTTTGATCCGGTGACGTTTGGTCATCTGGATATTATTGATCGTGCGTCTGCTCTTTTTGATCGCCTGCTGGTTGGTGTGGCGGTCAATGAGGGCAAGCATCCACTTCTGACGCTTGAAGAGCGTCTGGAGATGATGCGGCAGGAGGTCTCCAAACTGCCTCATGCTAACCGGATTGAAGTTCTGGGGTTTGATACTCTGCTGGTTGATGCAGTGCGCAAGGCTGGCGCAGGAACGGTTGTGCGTGGTCTTCGCTCTGGAGGCGATTTCGACTTTGAGAGTCAGCTTTCTGGTGCGTTGCGTCGTCTAGCCCCTGAAATTGAAACGGTTTTTCTGCTGTCTTCTGAAGGGGATCGTACGACGGCCAGCCGGATCGTGAAAGAAATTGCCCGGCTTAATGGCGATATTTCCTCCTTTGTCAGTGAAGATGTTGCAAGTCTCGTCTTGTCGAAACTGGGTCGAAGGGCGACATAGGAACCTTCATTGATTTCTGGAAGGTTCCAAGATGTCTGAGACCGCAGTACCCGACGGCAACAAGCTGGTTTTCGAACTCAAGAACGGCAAGGTCGTCATTGAGCTGCGCCCTGATCTGGCGCCGCTGGCTGTGGAGCGTCTGAAGCTTCTGGCAAGCGAAGGCTTTTATGATGGTGTGAAGTTCCATCGTGTGATCGAAGGCTTCATGGCACAGGGTGGCGATCCGACCGGCACTGGCACGAGCGGCAGCAACTATCCGGATCTGAAGGCTGAGTTCACGGATAAGGCGAAGTTTGAGCGTGGCACGCTGGGTATGGCTCGCACAATGGCGCCTCACTCTGCCAACAGCCAGTTCTTCATCATGTTCCAGGATGTTCCGTCCCTGAACGGTCAGTACACGATTGCTGGCAAGGTTATTGAGGGCATGGAATACGTGGATCAGATCAAGCGTGGCGCTGGTTCGTCGGGCATGGTCAAGGATCCGGACACCATTGTGAAGGCCTACGTCGAGGCCTGAGGTTTACTAGCCTGTCTGTGCGTTCCTGACGCTCAGGCAGGCTGTGACCTGTCTTCCGGCGTCCGGAGGACTGTCGCCTTGGCGGCATCGTGTGGATAAGGCGTCCCACACTGGGCGGCATAGTGCTCAGAAAAAGCCTGACGCTCAAGGCGCTCGCAGTAATCCAGATATTTAATTAATGCTCGTTCAGCGCGCGGGGTACGACCGTAAATGCGCTTGTAGTGTTTCCAAAGCATCAGGGCGTTGACGGACCATGCGTCGTAGACGTGTTCGTTCAGGCGTTTGCGAATTGATGCTGGAAGCTGATCGAAGGCTTCCCATTCGTTTCCCTCAAAACGCTTCCAGATTTCGTTTCGGACAGTGCGGTCGTTGAATGGCTGTCGGTTGGTGCGGAGTTGGGTTTCTGCGGGCATATGTTGTTTTCAGGGTTTGAAACGACAGAATTTATATATGTTATAACATAACTATAAAATTCGTCAGTGTTGTTTTCCTGTCTCTGGAGGTTGACCTCCATGGTGGTTGTGGGGTAGCCATCCGCTCGGATGAACCGGTAGCTCAGCTGGTAGAGCATTCGACTTTTAATCGAATGGTCCTGGGTTCGAGTCCCAGCCGGTTCACCAACTCTCCCAAATACTGAAATATCTTCGTTGGTTGTTTATGCCGGGCCACAGGTTCGGGCAATATTTCTGCCTGTCTTGGCGATTGTCCAGGTGGTGAACCTGCTGAGAGTGTGGGAAGGAGTGAGGCATGGTGACGCTGACCCTTTCCCAGAAAACTGCACTCGACGAAATCATTAAGGCGCACGCTGAGGGGCGGCCAACCCATTTGCTGACTGGTTATGCAGGAAGCGGGAAAACGACGTTGATGCAGGAAGTGGCGCGGCATTTCCTGCGGCTGAAAGTCGTGACGGTCATTACTGCTCCAACCCATAAGGCGACTGCTGTTTTGCGGGCCAAGGTGGACAAGGATGTTGAATGCCGGACTATCCAGAGTCATCTGGGTTTGCAGCCTTCGACACAGGGTGGGCAGACCACGCTTGTGAGGGCCAAGCGGCCACAGACTATTCCTGATGGTGTGGTGATTGTGGATGAATGTTCCATGATTTCACGAGAGCTCATGGGGTGGATCCGGGATCTGCTGAAATACTGTTTCGTCCTGTTCGTGGGGGACCCGGCGCAGCTTCCTCCGGTAGGGGAGGAGGCGTCTCCGTCTTTTTCCGTTCCCTCCAGGTCGCATCTTGAAACTGTTGTCCGGCAGGTGGCAGGCAATCCCATTCTGGAAGCCGCGACTGTCATTCGCCAGAGCCAGGGTGGCTCTGTGGACTGGAGTTGGGTACAGGACGCCCGTCAGGATTCATCCGGGCTGTTTATTCCGAAGGACGCGGAAAGCTGGGTTCGCAAGGCGTTTACGTCCGATGCCTTCGATGCGGATAACGATAGTTTCCGTTATCTTTGCTGGACGAATCATCGGGTGCATCAGATTAATCAGATGGTTCGGCGGTGGCGATATGGAGAGCATATCGAAATGCCGTTCATGCCGGGGGAGCGTGCGGTCGCGCGAGCTCCTTTCAGCCGACAGAACGAAGACAAAAATCGCCAGCAGATTGCTACTAATGAAGAAGTTCTGGTGATGGATATTCAGGCGTCTTGCCTGTCATACCGATTTGAAGCCTGCGGATCTGTAGCAGCCTGGTCTACGGATATTCCATCCTGGGAACTGACGGTGCTGACGATGTCCGGTGAGGAAATTACGGCTCATCTTGTTGAGGATGAGCGCCAGCTTCAGGCTGTAGAGCGCCGGCTTGTTCAGGAAGCCAAGCAGGAACGCAAGCGGTGGCAGCACCGGTTTGCGTTCCAGAGTGCGCTGCTGAACCTGCAGGCTATTTATGCCATGACCGTGCATACGTCTCAGGGCAGCACGTTCAGGAATGTCTTTGTTGATCTGGGGGATATTCGGCGCCGGGCCGGAGGAAACCCTCTTGAAACACAGCAGCTCTGCTATGTGGCACTGACGCGGGCGACGGATATGGTTTTTCTAGTCAATGTCGGAATGTCTTAAGGCATACAAACAGATACATTTCTGGATGGTCATTCGGGAAAGAGGAATGAAACGATGCGTTTTAAAATAGGTTTGGCGCTAGCTGCCCTTATGGCGCTTGCTGCGTGTGGCCCTGATTATGGTGGTCAGGGCTCACGGCAGTTCCGGGGTGATGGGTATGGAAATACTGGATCGGGTCGTAGCAGTTTCGGGTATCAGGGCGGCCCAACCTGAAGGCACGGCACTGGCCTGTTGTCAGGCCAGTGCGTCTTGAACCAGTTTTTCCTGCTGGGCGGTGTGAGTACCCTGTAGGCCTGTAGCGGGTGAAGCAGCACTTTCACGTCCAATATACTGTGGGCGCTGAACTTTGTGCCTACATTCCTGTAGAGCACGTTCGATACGTCGATCCACGAAAATCCATGCACCGTTATTCTGGGGTTCTTCCTGACACCAGATGATCTGTTCAGCGTCCGGGTATAATTCCAGCTGCTGGATCAGGGCATGATGGGGGAAAGGATAAAGCTGTTCCAGGCGGATGATAGCGACGTCCGTGCGGTTCTGTCGGGCGCGTTCGGCTGTGAGGTCGTAGAAAACCTTTCCTGAGCACAGGATGATCTTTCTGGCGTCTGTAATCTGCTGTGGATCTGCCAGAACGGGCTGGAAGCGTGTGTGTGGACCCATTTCTACAAGTGGAGAGGTTGCTTCCTTGTGTCTCAGGAGAGACTTGGGTGTGAAGATGACCAGTGGCTTGCGGCAGCGCCGTGCAATCTGGCGGCGCAGGGCATGGAAATAGTTTGCGGGGCTGGTGATGTTACAGACACGCAGATTGTTTTCCGCGCAGAGCTGGAGAATACGCTCTGGTCTGGCTGAGGAGTGCTCAGGGCCACCGCCTTCGTAGCCGTGTGGCAGCAGAAGCGTCAGGCCGGATGTTCGGAGCCATTTCGTTTCGCCAGAAGCGATGAACTGGTCGAGAATGACCTGTGCACCGTTTGCGAAGTCCCCGAATTGAGCCTCCCACAGAACCAGCGCATCCGGATCACCGAGTGAATAGCCGTATTCGAAACCGAGAACGGCAAATTCGGAGAGCGGAGAGTTCCAGAGATGGAGAGGGGCCTGATGGGGCGCGATATGGGCCAGAAGAGTTTCTTCTCGGCCGGTATCCTGGTCAAACAGGACGGCGTGACGCTGGCTGAAAGTGCTGCGGCGACTGTCCTGGCCTGAGAGGCGGACGGGATGCCCGTCCATGGACAAAGTTCCGAACGCGAGGGCTTCGGCTGTGGCCCAGTCTAGCGGTCCGCCATCTGCTACGGCTTTGCCGCGGGCAATGATCTGGCGCGCGAGGCGCGGGTGTACGTTCAGGCCCTGCGGAATGGTGCCGATAGCTTCACCAACCATGCGAAGACGATCGAGGGGAACGCCGGTCATGGGCTGGATGCGTTCTGGCTCATCCTGAAGGCGCGTAGAGTCCTGCGGGCCGTCCAGCCAGTCTGTTACGTTCGGGCGGTAGTGTTCTGAGGCGGCGTACTGCTCTTCCAGTCTGCGCTGGAAGTGTTGCCACATGTCTTCGACCTGCTCGGCTGTCAGGAGACCTTTGCGGATCAGATGGTCAGCGTAGAGACGGCGCGTTGTAGGGCGGGACTGGATGGCGTGAACCATGGCTGGTTGAGTGAAAGCCGGCTCATCGGTTTCATTGTGCCCGTGGCGGCGATAGCAGACGACATCGAGAACGACATCCGAATGGAAATCACGGCGCCACTCATGAGCCAGAAGGGCAGCCCGGGCGACAGCATCAGGATCGTCACCATTCACATGCAGGATGGGGGCCTGAATGGATTTGGCGATGTCCGTGTTGTGGATACCAGAATGGGCGTCTGACTGGACTGTCGTGAAGCCAATCTGGTTGTTGATGATGACGTGAACCGTGCCGCCGGTGCAGTAACCTTCGAGCTTGGAGAGAGCGAGGGTTTCATACACGACGCCCTGCCCAGCGAAGGCGGCGTCACCGTGAACGAGGATGCCTAGATGGCGATCGCGGTCTTTGTCTTTCTCGCGGTCCTGATCAGCACGGACGCGTCCGAGGACAACGGGGTCGACCGCCTCCAAATGGGATGGGTTTGGTAGCAGGGAAATGCGCAGGGTATGGCCTGCGTGTTCCATCGTGGTGGAAGTGCCAAGATGGTATTTTACGTCCCCGGAGCCCTGGATGTCGTCTGGCTTGAACGAGGCGCCTGCAAATTCGCTGAAAATGGCCGCGAAGGGTTTGCGCAGGATGTTGGCCATGACGTTCAGGCGGCCACGATGTGGCATGCCGAGCGAGACGGACTTTGCGCCGTCCCGGGCGGCGGCGTCGATCAGGGTGCGGAGGGCGACGATAACGCTTTCTCCGCCTTCCAGACCGAAGCGGCGCATTCCCATGAAGCGCTTCTGGCAAAAGCCTTCGAATCCTTCGGCGCGTGTCAGGGCGAGCAGAATGCGTTCTGGTTCCATGGCGACGACAGGCACGGTGTTCTCGAGGCGATCAATCCACCACTGACGCTGGGTGGGATCCTGAATGTGCATGAATTCTGCTGTCAGGGTGCCGCAATAGGCGCGGCGCAGACGGGCCAAGAGGTCGCGGTCAGCGTCTGGGGGGCTGAGTTCTGGAAGTGTGGGTGTGGCAGCCAGTCCCAGTGGATCGAGTTTGGCTAGTGAGTGGCCGCGCAAACGGTAGGCGTTTTTTAGGGTCTCGGCGCTACAACTGGTTGTTTCCGTCGAGGGGCGATCTGCGCCGAGTGTGTCGAAAAGAGCGGCGAAAGCTGGATCAACGGATGTAGGATCGTTCTGCCAGCGAGCGTGAAGCTCGGCCAGATAGACGGTGTTGGCGCCGTTGATGGCATCGCGGTCGTCGCGGTGATCGCCCATGAAAATCGGTCTCCAGTCCCAGGGGGCGCGAACTCTAGCCCATCACGGGAAAGTGGGGAACGCATTTGGATACAGCATTCCGTGTCAATCGTCAGATGGGGAGAGGAAGCGCTTCATGGAAGTGATGCGTCGTTCAAGCGTCTGTTTTGCGATGGGGGCAACGGTGACGTCAAAGGCGTGATAGGCGCCGGGAACGACATCCAGCTCTACAGAGACGCCGCTTCTGATGAGGCGCTGTGCATAGAGCAGGTCTTCTTCAAGAAAAAGATCGAGAGCGCCAACGGTCATGATGGTTGGCGGCAGTCCGGACAGATTCGTGGCGCGGGCTGGGGCGGCATAAGGGGAAATATCTTCATCACCCGGGTGTGAAGGGGTCAGAAGAATGTTCCATGCGTAGGTATTGCTTGCGCGCGTCCAGACAAATTCTCCGGCGGTAGGTGACGGATTGGGGGCGTCGTTGACGGTACGGTCATCCAGCATGGGGTAGATCAGGTTCTGGAACAGAATGGCTGGGCCGTGCCGGTCTCTGGCGAGTAGGCAGAGTGCAGCGGCAAGATTCCCGCCAGCGCTTTCGCCGGTGACGCCGATTTGGTCACGGCGGATGTTGAGGGTCTCGGCATTGTCATGGATCCAGCAGAGGGTGGTGTAAGCATCCTTGATGCCACCGGGAAATGGGGTCTCGGGTGTCAGACGATAGTCCGGGGAAATGACCAGACAGTTTAACTCCTGTGCGAAACGGCAGAGGTCACCGGTATTCTGCTCGGGACGGCCGGCGCAGTGTCCGCCACCATGAAGGTGAAGCAGGATCGGCCCTGGAGATGAAGCGGTTTGCATGGGGCGGATCGTGAGAAGGCGAAGCGTTCTCTCGTTATCGACACCTGCTGTAATGTGGCGTTGTTCGACCGTCACACGAAAGTCTTCGGCAGTCTGGAAAGCTTGTGCTGCCCTGTCTTCCAGTGCGTTCCTCAGTGCGGGAAGGGTTTCCGAACTGAGATCGACAGAGGGGAAAGTGTCGAGGGCTGGACGAAGTTCAGGAAGGACGAGGGGCAGAGTGTTCATCGAGGTGCCTTCGGGCGGCATGAAGACAATGGGGCATTTTCTGAACGTCTGTTGATAACAGCGGTTTGA
>Ga0157360_1000014_pt1 | contig 133836 bp, 117 predicted proteins | sample AttlaeALBM1_FD_111483 | JGI IMG/M metagenome (GOLD analysis project Ga0157360, IMG submission 111483) | Fungus gardens microbial communities from leaf cutter ant in Ribeirão Preto, State of São Paulo, Brazil - Atta laevigata ALBM1 | ecosystem: Host-associated > Fungi > Mycelium > Unclassified ...
CAGAATGGTGTTAACCCTGCACCGGGAGGTCGGCCTTGGACGGACGGCTTGCGAACCCGGTCAGGTCCGGAAGGAAGCAGCCGCAGTGAGTTTTGTTCGGGTCATGTGTTCGGCCTCCCACCCCCTGAAGCAGCCGATCTCGCTTTTTTGCGCATGACGCCTTCAGACGATACCCCCACACCGGAAGATATCCCGCTCCCCCCGATTGAGGAGGGCGGGTTCTTCGATGCCCCTTCGGCGCCTGCGCCAGTTGCGCCCCCCGAGCCCAGGAAAACGGCAGAGCGCAGCGGGCCCTATCGCGTTCTCGCGCGCAAATACCGCCCCCAGCATTTCGACGATCTGATCGGTCAGGACGCAACGGTGCGTATTCTGCGCCGTGCTTTCCAGCTCGGCCGCGTGGCGCATGCGTTCATGCTCACTGGCGTGCGCGGCGTCGGGAAGACCACGACCGCGCGTATCATTGCCCGTGCGCTGAACTGCATCGGCGTTGACGGGCAGGGCGGCCCTACCGCCGACCCTTGTGGTGTCTGTGCCAATTGCACGGCGATTCTCGCCGATCGTCACCCCGACGTGCTGGAGATGGATGCCGCCTCGCGCACGGGCGTAGACGACATACGCGAAATCATCGAGGCAACGCGCTTTCGGCCCATGCAGGGCCGCATGAAGGTCTTCATTATCGATGAGGTCCACATGCTCTCGCGCAATGCGTTCAATGCCTTGCTAAAAACGCTCGAAGAGCCGCCCGAGCAGGTGACGTTCATTTTCGCGACGACCGAATTGCGCAAGGTGCCGGTCACTGTCCTGTCCCGTTGCCAGCGCTTCGACCTGCGCCGTGTGCCGCAGGAAATGCTGATGCAGCATTTCGCCGGAATCGCCGAGAAGGAATCGGTCGCGTTTTCTGATGAGGCGCTATCGCTCATCGCCCGCGCCGCCGACGGTTCCGTGCGCGACGGGCTGTCATTGCTTGATCAGGCCATCGCCCAGGGCGAGGGGGAAGGCTCAGCACGTATCGAAGCACCGATGGTCAGCGCGATGCTCGGTCTCGCAGATCGCCAGAGCGTTTTCGACCTTTTCGAAGTGCTGATGCAGGGCAAGGCCGATCAGGCGCTTGAGATCAGCGGTCAGGCTTATGCGCAGGGTGCCGATCTTGGCATTCTGCTGACCGATCTGCTCGATCTGATTCATATCATCTCGCGTCTGAAGGCCATTCCCAGCCTTCGTCATAGCCGCGAACTGCCTGAGGCAGAGCGCGATCGTGGTGCCTCGCTCGCTGATAGATTACCCAATGCCGAACTCGGCCGTGCGTGGCAGATCCTGCTCAAGGGTGTTCAGGAGGTTGAACAGGCCCCCGATCGACGGGCTGCGGCAGAAATGGTGCTGATCCGGCTTTGCTATGCCAGTACGCTGCCTACCCCCGATCGTTTGGCGCGTCTGGTCATGCAGATGCCGGCTGACGGGCAGGAAGGCGGTGGCTCTGCTGCTTTGTCGGGTAACGCACTTGGCGATGGATTAGGTGTCACGGCTCGCGGCTCGATGGTCGGGGGCGCACCCGATGGTGGTGATGATCGCCCTCGCGCTGCATTGCGTCTCGTCGCCAATGGCGGTGTGGCCTATGAAGCGCCAATCCTTGCACCGACTCCGACCCTGACACCGGCGCCGCCGCCACCTGAGATCGAAAGCGCCGAGGCGCCGATGCCTTTGCGTTCCTGGCGCGAAATGGTGGCCTTCGTGGCGCGTGAGTCAGAGGCGATGCTGCACGGTATTCTGCGCCATTCAGCGCATCTGGTGCGTTTCGAGCCGCCGCGTGTCGCGCTGCGCATGGCGCGTGGCACACCGCCACGCATCGAGACACGGCTTCAGGCCCTGCTCGAGCGCGTCTATCCGGGTCAATGGCAGATCGAGACCTCGCAGGAAGAAGGCGAGCCGACACTTGATGAACAGGGTGCCGAGATTGTCGCACTGCGTCGTGAAGAGTTGCACGCGCACCCGCTTTTGCGCGCCATTCTCGATGTCTTTCCCGATGCGCGCGTGGGAGAGCCCAAGGATCTCTCGCTCGATGAATACGGGTTGCCGCCAGAGGAGCTGGAGGCCCCTGAGAGCTGGGCGACAGAACCGGCGGCGCCCGATCTGGACTTTGCCCCTATCGATGCCGATCTGATGGATGATGACGACTGGCATGATTTTGGGGGCGGGTCTTCTTTCTAGTTTCAAGGAGTAAGAGTTATGAAAAATCTTGCGGGTCTGATGAAACAGGCCTCACAGATGCAGTCGCGTATGGAAGATGTGCAGAATACGCTTAACGCGCTGACCATTGAGGGATCCTCCGGTGCGGGGCTGGTAAGTGTCGCCCTGAGCGGCAAGGGTGATATGCGGGCTATCAGGATTGATCCGAAACTTGCCGACCCGAATGAAGTTGAGATGCTTCAGGATCTGATCGTTGCGGCTTTTGCCGATGCAAAGGCCAAGGTCGAAGTGGCCAATGCAGAAGAAATGCGCAAGGTCACTGGTGGGATCGACCTGCCTGCCGGGCTGAAATTCCCGTTCTGACTGATTTTTCCGAGAGGGCAGGGCTATGATGGGCGGTGGCGATGTCGAAAGGCTGATCCAGCTATTATCACGCCTGCCGGGTCTGGGCCCGCGTTCGGCGCGGCGAGCGGCGCTCGTGCTCCTGCGCGCGCCGCAGGCAAGATTGCTGCCACTGGCCCAAGCCATGGAGGCAGCAGCGCATTCAGTTCGGAACTGTCATGTCTGCGGGACACTGGACAGCAGCGACCCCTGCAGTATCTGCGCCGATCCCACCCGTGATCATGGGTTGATCTGTGTGGTCGAGACCGTGGGGGATCTCTGGGCTCTGGAGCGTTCACGCCTGCATCCTGGGACATATCAGGTACTGGGTGGGGTGCTCTCGGCGCTTTCCGGTACAGGACCGGAAGATCTGAACATAGTCTCGCTCCTGTCGCGTGTTGCCTCCGGTGAGGTACGTGAAGTCATTCTTGCACTTGGGGCCACGGTCGAAGGCGCCAGTACAGCGCACTGGCTTCAGGAAAAACTTGCAGCTTACGAGGTAACAGTGACGCGTGTCGGTCATGGTGTGCCCATCGGTGGTGCTCTCGATGTTCTGGATGACGGCACCCTGGCGGCGGCGCTTTCTGCAAGACGGCCTGCACAATGAGACGGGAGTCAGGAGGGGGAGCAACCATATCACCTGCCATTCCCCGCGTAGCTCTCGTGACCGGTGGCGTCAGGCGCATCGGTCGGGCACTGGTCGTGGCACTGGCTCAGGAGGGATTCTCGATTGCTCTCCATTGTCGAAGCCATGCTGATGAGGCACGTGCTCTGCTCAGGACGCTTGATGTGCCTGGCCATGTTCTGGAGGCGGATCTTTCACAGGAAGATCAGGTCTCACGCCTCGTCAGTGAGGCCCGGGATATTCTCGGCCCGGTGGGGGTGCTGATCAATAATGCATCGGTCTTTGAGCGGGACGAATGGCATGACGCCAGCCGTGATTCATGGGACCGCCACATCGAAACTAATTTGCGTGCGCCTTTTGTGCTGATGCAGGATTTCGCCCGTCTTCTGCCTGATGATGCAAAAGGAATGATACTCAATCTACTTGATCAGCGTGTCTGGAACCTGACACCGCATTTTATGAGCTACACCCTTTCAAAGGCGGGACTATGGACCCTCACCCAGACCATGGCCCTTGCGCTTGCACCACGTATCCGTGTCAATGCAATTGGTCCTGGCCCGGTTCTGCCTGCAATCGGGCAGAGCGATGAGCATTTTGAGAGGATTCGTAATAATTCTCCACTACAAACAGGGGCAGATCTAGAGGAAATTGTTGTTGCCATGCGATCATTACTGCGTATGCCCTCAGTAACTGGGCAGATGATTGCGCTGGATGGTGGTCAGCATCTACAGTGGCGTGCTTGATATAGAAAAAGGTGTACCGGACGAGATGGCCTCATTCCAGTTTCGCATGGCCGATGGCGAACAGGTAACCTGTCGCGTAACGCAGATCATGACCCATCATGAGACCCTTCTCGATCTCGACCCCGCAACGCGACTGTTGAGTCATCGACCCGAAGAGATTTCCCGTGAGACAGTCCTGCTCACCTGGTCCCTTATGCCTGGTTTCGCTCTGCTGATCGGTTCGGACGGAACATGGCCAGAGGCTCCATCGGCGACCTGTCCGAATGGCTGGTCACCTGTCTTTTTACCCCTGAGTGCGATTGCGATGCCCGAGGAGAAGTGGGCCTTCAAGCGTTATCGTAATTCCTTTTTTGCAAGAGCTGAAGACGGAACTGGGCGTGTCTATTTCGACGGGCAGCTCATATCGGATTGGGAACGTTACCGGTTGCTATCGATTGACACCGTTCCTAGTGTCTGCCTCAAGGATTTCGCAGCTGCCTTTGCCGAGTTGGTCAAGGGGCGTGAAGATCCTCCTGCCGTTCTGAAGGCGCTAGCTGCCTGTCCGCCGTCCTTTCTGCCGCACTTGCTAGATATGATGTGCGATTTTCTGGCTCCCCGGATACTGGACGTCTTTGCCAGACTCTTTATCGCTGATCTCAAGGCAGGCACGGAAAGTGTCGCTTCTCTCTGTTCTCGTATTCTATCCACGCTACCGCAGGGCGGCTGGATCTCAGAAGGGTTCCAGCGTCTTCATGAATGGCAATCCGGCAAGCTCCTGTCTATTCAGGCTGCGGGGGCGTCGTATGATTTCCTGGGCTTTCAGGAGAATATCGGCAAGGATGCGGTTTACTGCATTGGGGCCCGGCTTCTGAGCGTCGCTAGGCGTGCCATATCCCCCACGAAAACCCTCGCATTACTGGCAACCGCGCGTGACGAAGGTGTCTATCTTCTGGAATGGATCGCCCATCACAGGCGTATAGGTGTGGAGCAGTTTTTTATCTATACCAACGACCTTACGGACGGATCGGACAGATTGCTGTATCATCTGGCCCAGGCTGGTGAGATCATCTGGATTGATAACAGCGGTGCGGCGCCGGAGCGCATCAACATGCAGGACAAGGCGTATAATCATGCCCTGATGATATTGCCTGAAATCCTTGATTATCGATGGTGCCTCGTGGTCGATCTGGATGAAGTGGTCTTGCCCTCGAAGGAAGTCGATCATCGTTTGCCGCCTCTCCTAGAAGCACGAGAGCGGGAGGGAGCTGAAGCGGTAACGATGTCGTGGCGGGTGCTGACATCAAACCGTCACCTTGCCTGGACACCGGCTCTGTCAGCAGAACGTTTTGTCGAAACAGAGAAGCATGTCCTTCTCAAGACGGCATTCCGAACCAACCTGTTCTCTGGCGCATCGGCACACCATCCTGTTTCCCGCGAGCGGGATATTATTCCCTACATGACTATTGACGGAGAGCAGCATAAGAACGGGGATCTGACGAATTATGATATCAATTTCTCTGCTCATCCAACGAACAATGCTTTTATTTGCCATTACCATGTGCGATCTCTTGAGGAATACGTCTGGAAATTTGCCCGTGGTGAAAATGATGGAACCGGTGTTCTGAAGAAAAAGCATTTCCGATACAACAACCCCGGTATTTTTGAGCTTTTTGTTACTCGTTTCGATCTCGATGGGCCGCAGCCCGCTCGTATTTTACTGGAAGATATTCAATACGGTATCAGGCGGCTTCTTCGTCTTCCTGGCGTTGCCGAGGCGCAGGCGGAAGTCGAGCATCATTTTCGGTCCCAGTCTTCTGCCTATGTCGAGCAGAGCCTTGAAATCATGACCCAAGATGATCGCATTGCTTCTGATGTGAAGGACAAATGGCGTATTCTGGTTGATGCTTGGCGGCAGCTCTCCCGTTGAAGGAGAGGCAAATTTCTATTCGTTCGAGCTATTTAGCGATTTGAAACCTGCAATGAGGTAATTTTCCTCGACCAGAGAAAAGGATTTTCCGTCATTGCCACGGGCGAGAAGCGCGCGATTGCGCAGAAGAATACCTGGCGGCAGATCTGAAATCTGGCTTTTCAGAGGTTTGCGCGTGAAATGAAGCGAGGCGACAACGCGGCCGAAAGGAGTCGTGGAGGTCTCCAGTTCCCGGTTCATTTCTGCCGTCAGACGCTGGGGGACATACCAGTTCCATGCATCCGAAAGGGCAATATTCCCGCAACGCAGGCTCACATGTCGTACACGGATCGTTTCGCCCGGAGCCAGAGTAAAGGCATCATAAGGAGGAGAGAGATTGCTGGCGGGGAGGCTGATCGCCGTAACAGCCATTCCGGGATAAAGCCGATGGCAGTAGCTCTGCAGTACAGCAGTGGCACTGGCCTGCGTATCGAGCGCCTTGCTCAACTGAGCTGCGGTTTCTGCCAGTGAGGGAACAGGAGCCATGCAGAAAAGAAAAAAGCCGGTCAGACCGGCTTTTCCCAACGTCATCAATTCTCGTTATCGTCGTTGTCTGACGTGACTTCGATCTCCGAGCCGAGATCGTCGTCATCATCATCCAGATCGGACGCATCTTCCAGGACGTCATCATCACCGTCGTCATCGGCATCCAGATCGACGTCGATATCATCGTCGTCGCCTTTCGGAGCGTCTTTCGTCTGGTCGACGGGAATATCGCCACCGCGCTTGGGGGGGGGCAGATCGCTGGGCTGTTCAGCGCCACATTTGGGGCAAATCGCGGGAGCGCGATTCAGGTCGTAGAAACGCGCGCCACAAGAGACGCATATGCGCTTCAGACCGAGTTCTGGTTTTGCCATGATGACTACCTGTCGATCCTGAACCGGTTGAAAGAAGGAGAGCGGCTTGCGCCGCGAAGCACGGGGCCATGCCAGCTTGCGCACGTCATGTCAAATGCAAGCTCGGGTTTTCATGTTAAAACAGCCATGAAAACGGACTGCGGCAATTGACAGCCGCGGCGCTGCATCGGAATGAACGCTATCATGGAACATCATCCCTCTGCCCCCGCCATTCCTCTGTCCGTAGCGCGCAATCCTGGTCCACTCCAGGGCGCGATTCGCGTCCCCGGTGACAAATCGATCAGTCATCGCGCGTTGATGCTGGCCTCTCTTGCAGAGGGGCGGACCATCGTGACAGGGCTGCTGGAGGGAGAGGATGTCCTTCGTACTGCCGATGCCATGCGTGCCCTGGGTGCAACGATTACCCGGGAGGCGGATCGCTGGATAATCGACGGACGGGGCGTCGGTGCTCTTACGGAGCCGACGGATGTACTGGATATGGGTAATTCAGGCACTGCGGCGCGCCTTCTGACAGGCATTCTCTCAAGTCATGCTCTGACAAGCTTCATGACCGGTGATGCCAGTCTGCGTGGAAGGCCAATGCGTCGCGTGACCCAGCCACTTTCAGGCAATGGTGCCTGTTTTGCGACGCGCCTTGGTGAAAAGCTGCCGATGGCGATTATCGGAACAGGCGAGGCAACACCGATCTCCTATCGCTTGCCGGTTGCCTCGGCGCAGGTCAAATCTGCCATTCTGCTTGCCGGCCTCAACGCGGCGGGCAAGACACGTGTGGAAGAACCCGTGGCAACGCGTGATCATACCGAAAACATGCTGCGTCATTTCGGTGTCAACGTGGATGTTGGTCTCACACCAACGGGTGGAAGGGTTATCACGCTCGAAGGCCGTGCCCGTCTGAGGGCGCGGGATGTGGTGGTACCTGCGGACCCGTCTTCGGCCGCTTTCCCGATCGTGGCAGCAAGCCTGGTTCCGGGTTCGGAGATCCGGTTGCCTGGCGTAGGTCTCAATCCGCTGCGTACGGGGCTTTTCACTACGCTACGTGAGATGGGGGCAGTACTCGATATCGAGAATGAGAGGATCGAGGGAGGTGAAGCTGTAGGTGATCTGGTGGTACGTCATGCGACATTGCGTGGTGTCGATGTGCCGGCCAGTCGTGCACCTTCGATGATCGACGAATATCCCGTACTGGCCGTGGCCTGTGCCTTTGCTGTTGGCGCTTCACGTCTGCGCGGTCTGGAAGAGCTACGTGTCAAGGAAAGCGACCGTCTTGCGGCGACCGTTGCCCTGCTCAAAGCCAATGGTGCCGATGTGCGTGTTGAAGGTGATGACATGATCATTGAGGGGAATGGAAGCGCTGAAGGGCTCGGGGGCGGTCTGGTCGAGACCCATATGGATCATCGTCTTGCCATGAGCGCGATTGTATTTGGCCTTGCGGCAGAAAAGCCGGTGACGGTTGATGACACGGGCTTCATCAATACAAGCTTTCCTGGGTTTGTTTCCCTTATGGCGGCAATCGGAGCGTCCTTGTGATGCGCCTCATTATTGCTGTTGATGGTCCTGCAGCTGCGGGTAAGGGTACTCTGGCAAAGGCGCTCGCTATGGCGCTTGGTTTGCCCCATCTGGATACGGGACTTCTTTACAGAGCGGTGGCCCGTCAGATGATTCTGTCAGGACTCGATCCTGCATCCGATGACGGCGAGCAGACCGCTCATGCGCTCCAGCCGGCAGACCTGCTTCGTGATGATTTGCGCGTGCCTGAAATCGACCGGGGTGCAAGTGCCGTTGCAACACAGACACCCGTACGTGCGGCTCTCCTGAAGCGTCAGCGCGAATTTGCTACGGCGAGCGGGGCTGTGATTGACGGGCGTGATATCGGCACGGTGGTTTTTCCCGATGCTGATCTCAAGTTTTTCGTTACGGCCAGTGCGGCTGTACGGGCGCTGCGTCGGTATCAGCAGCTACACGGTGTCGCCAAGCCGGATCAGGCTGAACTCGATCTTCTGGCCGCAGAGATCGAAGCGCGAGATCGCAAGGATGCAGAGCGTCCTGTTTCTCCCTTGCGCCAAGCAGATGACGCAATTCTGGTCGAAACTGATCATCTCGATGCCCAGGCAGTCCTGGCCCATGCTCTTTCTATTGTGAAGACGCGTTTTGCAGCCTGATTGCAGGTCCTGTAAAGAATGCCGGGGTCAGATAGGGCAGTAATTCGGGGCAGAAAGGTCAATGTCCTGCGTCTCTCAGGACAGAATTGCCAGAATTGATCAGTTTTCCAAGGTTTTCATTGACAAGCCCCCTCGTGCGGGTGTCTGAGGAGGCAAAGCGTATTGTCCCCTGCGCTTTCCCGTTTCATGTTTGGCATGGCGGGATTTTTTCCCAGGAAGGCTCATGGGTGGACCTGAAATCATGAGCAGGACGTCCGGCCGAAGTGTCGGGCGCAGACATTGGCCCGATCATCACGATCGGCCCAGGATTACGAAAACACATGGCTTCAGCCACCAATACCGTCGAAGATTTTGCAGCTCTTCTTGACGAGACCCTCGGCCAGGACACGGGCTTTGACGGCTCCGTCGTTACCGGTCGCGTTATCCGCCTGACGGATGAATTCGCGATCGTTGATGTCGGCCTTAAGAGCGAAGGCCGCGTTTCGCTCAAGGAATTCGGACCGCCGGGCGCTGCGCCTGACGTGCGTCCGGGCGACGTGATCGAGCTTTATGTCGAGCGCTACGAAGATCGTGACGGCTCCATCGTGCTGTCGCGCGAGAAGGCCCGTCGTGAAGAGGCATGGACCTCTCTTGAGCGCGCATTCGCGAACAACCAGCGCGTCAACGGCACGATCTATGGTCGCGTCAAGGGCGGCTTCACGGTTGATCTCGGCGGCGCCATGGCGTTCCTTCCGGGCAGCCAGGTCGATATCCGCCCCGTGCGCGATGTTGCTCCCCTCATGGGCCAGCCCCAGCCTTTCCAGATTCTCAAGATGGATCGCGCCCGTGGCAACATCGTTGTCTCGCGTCGTGCCGTTCTTGAAGAGACCCGTGCAGAGCAGCGTTCCGAGCTGATCCAGGGCCTGAAGGAAGGCATGATTCTCGATGGCGTGGTCAAGAACATCACCGATTACGGTGCGTTCGTTGATCTCGGTGGCGTCGATGGTCTCCTGCATGTCACCGACATTGCCTGGAAGCGCATCAATCACCCGTCCGAAGCCCTGCAGATCGGCATGCCGGTTCGCGTTCAGGTCATCCGCTTCAACTCCGACACGCAGCGTATCTCGCTGGGCATGAAGCAGCTTGAAGCTGATCCGTGGGAGAACGTGGCGATCAAGTATCCGCCGGGTGCTCGTTACTCGGGTCGCGTCACGAACATCACCGATTACGGTGCGTTCGTTGAGCTCGAGCCGGGCGTCGAAGGTCTGGTACACGTTTCCGAGATGTCCTGGACGAAGAAGAACGTCCATCCGGGCAAGCTTGTCGCGACCTCGCAGGAAGTCGACGTCATGGTTCTCGACGTGGACAGCGCCAAGCGTCGTATCTCGCTCGGCCTGAAGCAGGTTCAGCGCAACCCGTGGGAGCAGTTCGCCGAAGAGCACAAGGTCGGTTCGACCATCGAAGGCGAAATCCGCAACATCACCGAATTCGGTCTGTTCGTGGGTCTCTCTGCCGATATCGACGGCATGGTGCACATGTCCGATCTCTCCTGGGACGAAGCCGGCGAAGCAGCCATGGCCAAGTTCGAGAAGGGTCAGGTCGTTCAGGCCAAGGTGCTCGACGTTGACGCAGAGAAGGAGCGTATCTCTCTCGGCATCAAGCAGCTCCAGGAAGATCCGGCAGCCGACACCCTGTCGCGCGTCCATAAGGGCGACATCGTGACCTGCCTCGTGACGTCGGTTCAGACCAACGGCATCGAAGTGAAGGTTGACGACGTTCTGACCGGCTTCATCCGTCGCGCCGAACTGGCTCGTGACAAGGCCGAGCAGCGCCCCGAGCGCTTCGCCGTTGGCGAGAAGGTCGATGCGAAGGTTGTGTCCGTCGATCGCGCTTCGCGCAAGCTGGCTCTGACCATCCGTGGCCGTGAGGTCGAGGAAGACAAAGCAGCGATCAACGAATACGGTTCGTCCGACAGTGGTGCATCGCTTGGTGATATCCTCGGTGCAGCGATCCGTCGTCGTAATACAGAAGTGTAATCAATAGATCATCTATCGAGACACTGGGAAAGGGCTGCTTCGGCAGCCCTTTTTCTTTTTTTATTGTTTCCCCGGAAGGTAACTTGATCTGAAATCTGTCTTCTGAGACTTTTGCTAATATGGTCTTTGAGGTAAGGATAATCTGAACGGCAAGAGGGAATTGCCCCTACTTGTTGCGAAGACACGATAGCGGGGGGCTTTATGGCTGTTATCTACAATACGAATTACACCCATAACCCCAATTCATATCTGACCCTTGCGGTAGAGCGTGCGGCACGTGAGTTGTTTGGTGCCGATCAGATCCTGCTGGCAGATAATATGACCCTTGGTGCTGCTGCTGCGTCGGGCGAGCATGATACGCTGATCTGTATTGACGGGCAGCGGATCAACATGCAGCTGATGCGTCGTATCCGCCCGGCTTTCAAGACCATGATTCTCTGGACCTTTGAAGATCCCTTCATGCTGGATTTCAATGTTCAGAATTCCAGTCTCTTTGATTATGTCTTCACCAATGATCCCTCCTGCGTCGATCATTATCGTGGCAAGGGGCATTATCTGCCGCTTGGAGCCAGTCGGACTATCCATCAGCGTGAGGTGAAGGATGGTGAAGCACTCGATTACGATATTTTTTTCGCGGGCACCATGTGGCCCAACCGTGTCGAAACGCTTCGTCGCATCATCGCGGCCTTTCCACAGGCTCGGCTCAAGCTGATCTGCCCAGGCAATGAATATCTGCCTCCGCTTCCGGCTGATCTGGCTGAACTGGCCATTCAGCGACCGGTGAGTCATGAGGCGTTCATCGATTTCGCGAATGCGAGTGCCGTAACGCTTACCATGTTTCGCGATTATGCAAGCCATGGTGATGTCAGTCAGGCCACGGCGCCTGGGCCCCGGTTTTATGAGCTTGCTCTTGCTGGTGCCGCTCAGGTGGTCGAGGCCCCCGAGAGTATGGACACAAAATATTTCGCAGATATTGAAGGTACGTTTCTCGCCCGCGATGTCGATGGCGTAGTAAGCGCCGTTGCTGCCTTGCTTGGTGATCACAAACTGCGACATGATGCGGCCTTGTCAGGTCAGAAATCTGCGCAGGAAGCGCATCTTTACGAGCATCGTCTGCTTCGGATGGCAGAAATCACAGGCGCCAATTTCGGTCGTATTACGCCCGGAACCGAATTGCTGCCTCGTCGTCGTCGTCTGCGCGTGCTGATGTGCACTCATTCCACAATTCATGAAGCAGCCTGGGGAGGGGTCGAGGTCTATCAGCAAACCCTCTGCTCGATGCTGGGGCGCGAGATAGAATTCTTTTACTGGCTGCGTCGTGGTACTCATTGCCGTTTGACCACGGCAAACGGGCAGGAAGTCGAGCGTTATGACGTGCCTGAAGTAGGCTGGATGGATGCAATGTGCGATGGGCCGGAAGAGATGGCCTTTTCGAATGCGATCAGTCAGTATAATTTCGATATTGTGCATTTCCAGCACCTTGGTCACCACGCCTTGTCACTCCCCATTATCGCAAAAGCGTGTGGCACCGGAGTGGTATTTTCAGCTCATGATTTCTGGTTGATCTCTTCGCGCTACAATCTGCTGAATCAGGATCTACGCTATGTCGAGGATGAGGTAAAATCGGTCGTCGCTAGCGATATTATTCTCAAGGTTGCCGAGAATATCGAATATGGTGGCGAACAAACACGACGTGCCTTCATTGCGAAGATGTTGCACTCGGTTGATATGATCCTGTTCGGTACCAGGCATTCGCGCAACCTGACACATGAAATCTACCCGATCCTTGATCAGAAGCGCAGTCTGGTTCTCGGTATTCCTTCACCCGAGAATACAATTCCCATTGTGCCCAAGGTTTATGAACCGCTGGGTGATCGTCCGCTTCGGGTTGCGATTGTCGGTAATTTCCTGCGTACCAAAGGTGCTGACACGATCCTGAATCTGATCGAGATTGCCCATCCCGAACATATCGAGTTCCATATATTCGGCTATATCCACCCCGAATATGATGCGGTGATCAGTGGCAAACCGCGCCCGAATGTGAAGGTTTATGGCCGTTATTCAGCAGGTGATATCGTAGCGCTTCAGGTGGCTGATGTTGCTCTGAATCTTTCCATATGGCCTGAGACCTATTGCATTTCTCTCTCCGAGGCTTGGCAGAACGGCCTGATTCCGATCGTGACTGATGTGGGCGCGCTGGGCGATCGTGTGGAAGACGGCATTAACGGGTTCAAGGTGCCGATCGGTCGTGCCAATATGGTTCTGGAGCGTCTTGAACTGCTGCGTTCTTCCGAAACGATCCGTCGATCGATTATGGAGAATATTACTCCCGCCCTCTGGACGCAGGCCGAGACCTACGCAAACGACATGCGTACTGTTTATCGCGAAGCGGCACCCGTGCGTGAGCTGGGTACGGCGGAGATGCAGATTGATGCCGGACAGGTGCATCTGCTGCCGCATGCTTCATGGCGTCACCAGGCTCCGCCGCGTCATATTTTCGATCCGCCAACCATTCGCGATCTCTCTGTAGAAATGCCTGAGCCTGTTTCGGACTGGTTCGCTATCCAAGGGGCTGAATATTATATTGATGACGTTTGTCATTTTGTTCTGGCAGATAATGAACCGGAAGATTTCGGCGGTGCCCATGAATTTCACATCCGGGGTTGGCATGTCCTCCCAGGTGTCAGTTCTGCGGGCTCGATGTATGCCGTGTTGGTTGGCGATGACAGAACACCACTGATCTTTCTGCCTTGCATCAGGGAAACACGTGCGGACATTCTCTCCATCTACCCCAACGCACCTCGTCGGGCAGGGTTTTCCGGGCAGGCAGCACTGCGCGGTAAATGGTGTGAGGGTATATTCCGCGTTGCTCTGGTAAATGTCATTAATGGCATGGGCGCCTTCATGGTTACTTCGATCGAAATAACCGTCAAGGAAGGCAAGATCGAAGAAATTCAGGTTGAGCGTCCTTCCAACGACCAGATCATGCGCGATTTTGACCGGGTCTCTCATGCTGATGGTCATTTGCGCGGTATCAAACTGAACCGGCTACATCGTCAGATCCAGTTCCATGCTACAGATAACGACTTCCAGCATTATATAGACTCGCTCAGTGGACTGATCGGCGATCCGGCGCCTTTGCTGACCGATGATGGAAATCTCTTTATCCGTGGCTGGGGTTTCCTGCGTCACCTCGAGCGCGCAGGCACAATGTCGGTAGCATTGACTGGTGGCGAAACGAACGAAGCCTTTTTCTTTTCCCTCAACCGCTTCCTGCGTCATGATGTAAAGACGATTTTCTCTGATGCGCCGCTTTGCGTCGGGTTTGAGGGCTGGCTGTCAGTTTCTTCCGGCTATGCAGTCGAAATGAACGGTAGATACAGACTTTGCCTTGTCAATACGGTGGGGGAACAGATTGGTATCAAGGCGCTTGATGTAATCGTGACAGTCTCAGGAGGTGTTATTACTTCGGTAGTGCATGCAGATCTGGATGAAGATGCTGTGCGGCATGCCGTTCGGACCATTGAATCAAGCCTTGTCCCTGTATTGGCCGCCTGAAACGCGTACGGAACGCCTGCATGCAGTACGAGCGCAAACCCAAGTGGCAAGTCGTCGATGAAGAATGGTACCTTGGTCAGTATCCGTCAGTGGCTGAGGAAATGGCCACTCATGGGTATGCCACTGCTACAGAACATTATGAGGGTGTGGGAAAGTCGTTTGGACTTTCTCCCAACCGTTACTTTGACGAGGCTTGGTATCGTCAGGCCTATCCGGATGTCTATGCGGAGATATGCCGTGGTGGATTGAGCTCCGGTTTCGATCACTATTGTACGGCAGGATACGCATCGAACTCACCGCACTGGCTTTTTTCTGAGCGGTATTATCGTACACGCTATGCGGATCAGGTGCTTGAGCCAGTCATTCGCGGATTGTATCGTAATGGATATGATCATTTTCTTGAAACAGGTGATAGCGAAGGTCTGACAGGACACTGGTTTCTCGATGCCGAATGCTTTGCCATGCTTGTCGGGGAGGATGACGCAGGAGTAAAGCAGGGCGCGTTTCGTACCATTATAGAGCATGCACCTGATCTGCCTGATAATGGACGGCTGTCCTGGTATTTTGATCCGGTCTGGTATCGGGAGACCTATCCGGAAGTCATTCGTGAAATTGAAACAGGCCGCTACAGCTCGACCCTGAATCATTATCTGACCAATCAGAATCCAAGGCGCTTCAGCCCTCAGGCCCAATTCGATGAGACATATTATACCCGTGTAAATGCCGATGTTGCGGAATGTGTCGAGGGTGGAATTTTTCGGAATGGATATGACCATTTCGTTCAGTTCGGCGGAAAGGAGGGACGCAATCCTGTAGATGGCGTCGTATTAAAGGCTTTCGGCGAACGACCCGAGGTCAGGGCTCTGATCAAGTCGGGAGCCTATGACAGTCTTTACGCCTGTTGGGTTGCCCAACGTCTGCGTTACGGCGAAAGCGTGGACCTACCCCCGCCTGGTGAGCCTCAGACCCGTCGTTATTTTGAGGCCGAGGCTACACTACAGAGAAAAATTACGGATCGCACAGGGCTTGATTTTTCTTGTCAGGATATTCCTGAAATATCAGTTATCGTTGTCCTGTACAATAAATATGCTTTGACTCTCCAGGCCTTGGCGTCTCTGCGTGCCAATTATCTTGGTAATATCCAGCTTATACTTGTTGACTCGGCTTCAAGTGACGATACAGCTCATATTGAAAAGGTCGTACAGGGCGCGCTGGTTCTGAGGCACCGGTATAATATCGGCTATCTCGATGGCTGTAACGAAGCTCTGGCACATGTACGTGCGCCTGCAGTGCTCTATCTGAACAACGATCTGCGTCTTTATCCTCACGCGATACGTAATGCGCTCAAGCGTCTGCATCAGTCAGAGGATTGTGCTGCCGTTGGCGCCAAGCTGGTCCGGACCAATATGCGCCTGCAGGAGGCCGGATCGATTATCTGGCGGGATGGGTCAACCTACGGTTATCGGCGTGATGATCATCCGGATATTGCTGAAGCCAATTTCGTGCGTGATGTGGATTACTGTTCGGCGGCATTCCTGCTGGTGCGTACCGAGACAGCCCGGCTGATGGGCGGATACGATACGATTTTTCGGCCTGCCTATTTCGAGGATACCGATTTCTGCCTGCGTATTGCACGGTCAGGAAAACGTATCGTTTATGATCCGTCTGTGATGGTTGAACATCTGGAATACGGGAGCTCTGGCACGGCCGGTTCCCAGGCGCAGATGATCATCAATCACCGTATTTTCGGACGTCAGCATCAGGATTACCTGCGCAAGCAAATGCCGGCGCATCTACATAATGCTGTTCTGGCCCGTTCGCATCGCAGTACACGCCGCAAGATACTTTTTATAGAGGATCGCATACCATTGCGGTCTCTTGGCTCGGGATACGTGCGTTCCAATGATCTCGTCTGGGCGATGAGTGCATTGGGCTTTCAGGTGACGGTCTTTCCTGTCCTGCCCCGCGCTGCCAGTCAGACAGATCTGGCCACCGATTTTCCCGATGATGTTGAGCTGATGATCCAGAGCGATATGGAGACGCTCGGTACCTTTATTGAGGAGCGAGCAGGCTATTACGACGCTATCTGGGTCGGTCGCACGCATAATCTGGTGCGCTTGCTACCCTTGTTCTCCGAGCAGAGTCGTCACCTGCCTTTCGGGAACATCATACTTGATACCGAAGTCATTGCGGCACCAAGAACGATAGAGAAAGCCCGTTTTCATCCACCGAAAAAGACTCTTCCTTCTCTCGATCAGCTGGTTACCAATGAGCTGGAAACAGCCAATTACTGTCAGCAGATCGTGGTCGTTTCAGCCCATGATGCCGGGTTGGTCAGAAAGGCAGGGTATGAGAATGTTTCAATACTTGGACACTCTCTGCCCCTGAGACCAACGCCTGCCTCGTTCTCGGATCGTCGTGATTTCCTTTTTGTCGGCGCGCTTCATGAGGTCGATGCTCCGAATTTCGACAGTCTTCTCTGGCTGATTAACGAGGTGCTGCCGGAGCTTGACGAGTATCTGCCTGAGGATGTGAAGCTGACAGTCGCAGGATTTGTACATCCGTCTGTTGATGTGACAATTCTGCGAAGCACGAAACGCGTGAACTGGCTGGGACCGGTCGATGATCTCACAGCTCTTTATGCGACGCATCGCCTGTTTGTAGCCCCGACGCGCTATGCAGGCGGTCTGCCCTACAAGGTCCATGAAGCCACCTCCTACGGTTTGCCCGTGGTTGCCACCCGACTGCTTGCCAGGCAGATGGACTGGATGGATGGTTATCATCTTGTCAGCGCATCATGCGAAGATCCGATCGCCTTTGCGCTCGCAATGGCTGAGACCTACGAAAACGAAGAAAAATGGGAAATGATCCGTGCGGGTGGTCTACAGGCCATCGAGCGTGATTGTGATCCTGCACAGTTCCGGATGACGCTAAACGAGATTATCGAGAATAGCGTTGTCCAGTCCGATGGCCCTATCTGATATAAGGATCGGCAGTTCCAGGAAGTGTCGCTCCATTAAAGAAACGGAATGAGAAACCATGTCAGCAGGTAAGAAAAACGCAAGATCCAGGGCCGCTGGCACAACGCAACGCGTGCTCGTTTGCAGCGGTGGTCGTTACGAATCCCAGGCCAATGCGCAGATCCGTGAGTCGATCATGGATGGCTGGGCAGAATGCTTCGGCGAGGAAAATGTTATCGCCGTGCATATCAGTGGCGCGGCAGCGTCGATCGCACGACTGCAACCGACTATCGTCTTTGCGATCGGCTCCTATCTGCCTGAAAGCACCTATTTCGGCGAGGTTTGTCGTGAAGCCAAGAAGATAGGCGCAACAACCGTTTTCTGGGCTACGGAAGATCCCTATGAGCAGGATGCGAATTACCGCATCACGGATGATTTTGACGCCATTTTCTCGTGTGACCGCTGGGGCCATAATTTCTACCAGCGTGAACGGGTGTACCATCTACCTCTCGCGGCCAGCCGCAAGCTGCATTATGCTCCGATCGAGACCGAGTTCGAGAAAACCATAGACGTGCTGTTCTGTGGCGTGGCGTTCACCAGCCGCAAGGATATCGTACGCAATCTGATGCCCACTTTGCGTAATCTTAACATCAAGATTATTGGCCCGGGTTGGGGCGAATTTGGTATTGGCTTCTCGGATGCTCGTATCGAAAAGGCCCAGCTTATTGAGCTGTATCGTCGTTCGAAGCTGGTGCTGAATCTGGGTCGCTCTCTGCATTTCGAAAACAAGCGCTTCATGATTGCGCCTTCAACACCGGGGCCGCGCACGTTCGAGGCTGCAGCAGCAGGGGCATTTCAGGTCTTTCATGAAGATACTTACGAGTTGCGCCGTTATTTCACGGCAGAGGAAATTCCGACTTTTTCAAACAAAATCGATTTTGATAGCCTTGTTGCACGCTATATCGATAATACACCACTCTGTATCGAAATGGCCCGCCGGGCCCAGGCGCGTACCATGAATGAACACACTTATGGTCACCGCATCCGTGATGCTATCGAGGTTCTCAAAAGAGAAGGGCTTATGGAGGGCTGATCCTGGGTTTTTCCCCAATTCCATTGAGATTTATTTCAATGGAATTGTCGGAATGGTTCAGGACAAGATTTCTGTAATGCTCTTCATGTTGCATCGTTTCGTACCCGGAAAGCCGGATATGAAGCGACTGTAAAAAACGGACCTTTCTCCAAAAAACTCGTCCGCCTTCACTAAGCGAGCGTCAGTTCGACACTGAGCGCGTTGTCATCAGGCTGTTGTGTCGATCTATTCGCTTGCTTCAGCGATAGGAGGTACCTACGACAAGGCGCTGCTCAGAATGCCCTATGTCTTGCCGGAGGGATACAATCGATCTGTCGCTGTGAACTGGATGGCCGATCATTTTCCGCAGAAGCCCGCTCACGCTGAGCGGGTGGTGCGTTCAACCCCGTGTCAGATGATAATGACGGCGCAGATCGGCCTCGATTTCATCCGCATGCGTTCCGTCACGTGCCTCTATCATGATTTCCAGCTCGGCGGTCTGGACTGATGGCGCGGCAAACAGGCGCTGATGCGATACCTCGATGATATTTCCGCCTGCATTACCAATACGCGTTGAAATATCTGCCAACACGCCCGGACGATCAGGAATCTGCAGGGTGAGGGACAAAAGTCGTCCGTCGCGGCGCAAGGCACGTAGCAGCGTATTGGCAAAAATGCGCGTACCGATATTGCCGCCTGTTATGGGCAGAGCCACGCGTTTGCCCGCAAAGATTTCAGGATAGGTCATCACGGCTGCTAGAGCGGCAGCGCCTGCACCTTCGGAAACCTGTTTGGCCTGTTCTGCCAGATGCGCAATGGCTGACTCAACCTGGAGTTCGCTCACAACGAGGACACGGTCAAGCAATGGACTGACCGTCTGCAGGCAGTGATCCCCGATTTGTAGTACCGCTATGCCTTCGGCAATGGTTGAGCCGCCACGAGCGGCTACAGCAGCCTCCGGAAAGGCAGAAAGTGAGGCATGGCTCTCAACCTGGACGCCTATAATTTTCGTTTTCGGGCTCAGAGATGCGGTTGCAATGGCCGATCCGCTGATCAGTCCGCCGCCACCGATTGGCAGTACAAGGATATCAAGAGGAGGGCTGTCCTCGATCAGTTCGATGGCGAATGTACCCTGACCCGCCATGACAGCAATGTCATTGAAAGGGTGGACAAGCACCAGTCCTTCACGCTGTCGCAATTCTTCAGCGACTTTCGAGGCTTCGGCGAAGTCCTCGCCTTCTGTCACGACACGTGCGCCCCAGCCTCGTGTACGCTCTACCTTGGCTGAAGGCGTGTGACGCGGCATGACGATGGTGGCGTCGATGCCGAGCAGACTGGCATGGCGGGCAACGCCCTGTGAATGATTGCCGGCCGAGACTGCAATAACACCGCGTCTTTTTTCTTCCTCGGTCAGAAGTGCCAGTTTATTGGCAGCTCCCCGCTCCTTGAAAGATGCCACAGCCTGCAGGTTCTCCAGCTTCAGCCAGATATCCGCACCCGTCATTTTCGAAAGCGCCGCGCATCGAATGCTGGGCGTGCGTGTAATATACGGAGCGATCCGCTCGTGGGCGGAAAGGATATCAGCGAAAGTGAGAGTGAGGACTTCGGACACGTTCTTCTTTTCTCGTTAGCGGGTCAGGCCGACCCGCTCGGTTTCAGGACGCGGATTACTTGTAGGTGACGGTCAGGATCTCGTAACTCTTGTCACCGCCTGGTGTCGGAACAGTTACACTGTCACCGACTGATTTGCCGATCAGCGCCTTGGCAAGCGGAGAGGAAACAGAAAGACGCCCAAGCTTGATGTCGGCTTCATGCACGCCAACAATCTGATACCCGCTTTCCTTGTCGGTTTCCTCATCAACCAGCTCGATATGGGCACCGAATTTCACGGTATCGCCCGAGAGTTGTGACGGATCGATAACCTCGGCTGTGGAGATGATCTCCTCAAGCTCGAGCACGCGCCCTTCAATGAAAGACTGGCGGTCACGTGCAGCGTGATATTCGGCATTTTCGGACAGATCCCCATGGGCGCGGGCTTCCGCAATGGCACGGATGACTGCTGGGCGGTCTTCGCTTTTCAGCCGACGCAGTTCATCTTCTAGACGGGTCAAACCTTCACCGGTCATCGGAATCTTCTGCACAGCGCATTCCCCAAAACGAGTTTGGCCCACGCGCAGCGCCTCTGGAACACCCTGTCCCGAGGCCCTGCACGGGGCATAGCCGGGCTTGAGACAATCCCAGCCCGCAAATTGATCATCTAAGCTAGGTCTTCCGGGGGGCAAGTTCAAGGCAAGTCGCAGGTTCCACCCTGGTTTTATGCAGAATTGATCGGGGTTTACCGATATTGTCCCGGGTTTCTGCTCTGAAAGCAGTCAGAGCCCAGTTGCCTGTTGCAGGTTCATCTGAGGGAGGAAAGGGGCTGTGCCCCTTTCCGGGGAGCGGGGCATAGCCCCGTATTCTTCAGAATTCCCGTTTGAAGTATGACTGCAGTGGTGCAACGTCGAGTCCGCCATCCTTGATAGCCGAGATGGCGTAAATCGCAGCCCGCGCACCAGCCAGCGTGGTGAAATGCGGCACGCCACCGAGCAGGGACGAGCGGCGGATATCGAAGCTGTCACGCACGGCCTGAGAGCCCTGAGCCGTGTTGATGACAAGCTGGATATCACCTGAACGGATCGCATCCACGCAGTTCGGGCGACCTTCCAGAACCTTGTTGACACGCTTGACTGCGATGCCGGCTTCTTCGAGGCGTGCAGCGGTACCGCGTGTGGCCATGATGCTGAAGCCCATTTCGATAAGCTTGCGGCCAAGTGCCTGAACCTGGGTCTTGTGCCCGTCGCGCACCGAGAGCAGTACCGTGCCAGCCTGCGGAAGCACAACGCCTGCAGCGAGCTGCGACTTGGCAAAAGCACGTTCGAAGCTGCTGTCGAGACCGATAACTTCACCTGTCGAGCGCATTTCCGGACCAAGGATGGTGTCGGTATCGGCAAAGCGATGGAACGGGAAGACGGCTTCCTTCACCGCCACATGCGGGGCAATGGCATCACCATCGAGTTTGAAGCCTGACAGTCTGGCACCTGCCATCACGCAGGCACCGATCTTGGCCACCGGCACGCCAGTGGCTTTGGCGACGAAGGGGACCGTGCGTGAGGCGCGCGGGTTCACTTCGAGTACGAAAACCTCATGGTCCTTGATAGCGTATTGCACATTCATCAGGCCGACGATGCCCAGTTCACGCGCCATGGCTTCGGTTTGGGCTTTCAGCTCGGTCACGATGGCGGGGGACAGCGTATAGGGCGGTAGCGAGCAGGCAGAGTCACCGGAATGGATGCCGGCTTCCTCGATATGCTCCATCACGCCCGCCACATAGACGTCCTGGCCGTCGCAGATGCAATCCACATCGGCCTCGATGGCGTCGTTCAGATAGCGGTCGAGCAGGATGGGGCCTGAGGAGACTTCGGCTCCGGCCAGAACCAGTGTGTTGCGCAGATAGCGCTGCAGACCGGCCGGGTCATAGACAATCTCCATTGCGCGACCACCAAGAACGTAGGACGGGCGCACAACGACCGGATAGCCGACCTTCTCGGCCACGGCCTCGGCCTCACTCGGCGTGCGGGCAATGCCGTTCTCGGGCTGACGCAAGCCAAGCTTGCGCAGCAGAGCCTGGAAACGCTCGCGATCTTCGGCGCGATCAATGGCGTCAGCCGGTGTGCCGAGCAGCGGAATACCGGCGGCTTCGAGCGCGCGCGACAGCTTGAGCGGGGTCTGGCCGCCATACTGGACGATGCAGCCCAGAATTTCGCCATTGGCCTGCTCTGTGCGGATGAGGGAGATCACATCCTCATCGGTCAGCGGCTCGAAATACAGACGATCGGACGTGTCGTAATCGGTCGAGACGGTCTCGGGGTTGCAATTGACCATGATGGTCTCGAACCCGGCTTCGCGCAGTGCATACGCGGCATGCACACAGCAGTAATCGAACTCGATACCCTGTCCGATGCGGTTCGGGCCACCGCCCAGAATAATGATCTTCTTGCGGCCTGTCGGATGGCTTTCGCATTCCGGCACGCCGAACCCGCCCTCATAGGTCGAGTAGAGATAGGGTGTGTCAGAAGCGAATTCGCCAGCACAGGTGTCTATGCGCTTGTAGGCGGGCGTAACGCCAAGTTTAAGCCTGAAGGCGGCAATATTTTCGACGCTCTGGCCCGTCAGGCGGGCGAGCTGGCGATCGGAGAAACCCTGCGCCTTGATGCGACGCAGATTACGGGCATCCTTGGGCAGGCCGTTGGCGGCAATCTCGTTCTCGGTGGCGATGATGTCGTGCAGCTGACGCAGGAACCAGGGTTCAAAGCGGCAGGCTGCATTGATGTCTTCAAGTGACAGCCCGGCGCGCATGGCCTGGGCAGCCATGAGAATACGCTCGGGCCGCGGCTCGGAGAGTGCGGCGCGATAGGCATCCAGCGAGCCATCGCCCGGTGCCTCGACCGGGTCGAGGCCGGTCAGACCCGTTTCCATCGAGCGCAGGCCCTTCTGCAGGGCCTCGGCAAAGGAGCGGCCGACCGACATCGCCTCGCCAACAGACTTCATCGAAGTCGAGAGCAGGGCGGGGGCGCCGGGGAACTTCTCGAAGGTAAAGCGCGGGATCTTCACCACGACATAATCGATGGTCGGTTCAAAGCTTGCAGGTGTCGTGCCGGTAATGTCGTTGGCGAGTTCGTCCAGCGTGTAGCCCACAGCCAGCTTGGCTGCGATCTTTGCAATGGGGAAGCCGGTTGCTTTGGAAGCCAAGGCCGAAGAGCGCGACACGCGAGGATTCATCTCGATGACGACGATACGGCCATCATCGGGGTTGATACCGAACTGCACGTTCGATCCGCCGGTCTCAACACCGATCTTGCGGAGACAGGCGATCGAGATGTCACGGAGCTTCTGGAACTCCTTGTCGGTCAGGGTGAGTGCAGGGGCGACGGTAATGGAGTCGCCCGTATGCACGCCCATCGGATCGATATTCTCGATGGAGCAGACGATGATGCAGTTATCCGCCTTGTCGCGGACGACCTCCATCTCGAATTCCTTCCAGCCCAGCACGGATTCCTCAATGAGAACCTCGGTGGTTGGTGAAGCATCGAGACCGCCAGCCACGATCTGGTCGAATTCCTCACGGTTATAGGCAATGCCGCCACCGGCGCCGCCCATGGTGAAGGAAGGACGGATGATGGCAGGCAGGCCAACGCTCTCGAGGGCTGCACGTGCCTCTTCAAGCGTGTGGGCGATGGTGCTGCGGGGCGATTCGACGCCGATCTCGTCCATGGCTTCGCGGAATTTCTGACGGTCTTCGGCGCGGTCGATGACTTCGGCATTGGCGCCGATCAGCTCGACATTATGCTTTTTCAGGAAGCCGGACTTGTCGAGTGCCATGGCGGCGTTCAGGGCCGTCTGGCCACCCATGGTGGGCAGAACCGCGTCTGGCTTTTCCTTGAGGATGATGCGCTCGACGAATTCCGGGGTGATCGGCTCGACGTAGGTGGCATCGGCCAGACCCGGATCGGTCATGATCGTTGCCGGGTTCGAATTAATGAGGATGACGCGATAGCCTTCCTCTTTCAGCGCCTTGCAGGCCTGCGTGCCGGAATAGTCGAATTCACAGGCCTGACCAATCACGATGGGGCCAGCGCCAATGATAAGGATCGACGAAATATCTGTACGTTTCGGCATGGGTCAGGCTGCCTTCTTGTCCATGAGGGCGACAAAGCGCTCGAAGAGATAGAATGAATCGGACGGTCCGGGGCTCGCCTCGGGATGGTACTGCACCGAGAACGCATCAAGCTTTGTGCTGCGAATGCCTTCGTTCGAGCCGTCGAACAGGCTGGTATGGGTGATGATCACGTCTTCGGGCAGGGATTTGTCATCCACGGCAAAGCCATGATTCTGGCTGGTGATTTCCACACGCCCCGAGGCCAGATCCTTCACCGGCTGATTGGCGCCGCGATGGCCGCGCTCAAGCTTGTAGGTTTTCGCACCCAGCGCCTGCGCCAGAAGCTGATGACCGAGGCAAATGCCGAAAACCGGGACATTGGCGTCGAGCACGCCCCTGATGGCAGGTACGGCATAAACGCCGGTTGCGGCCGGGTCGCCAGGACCGTTGGAAAGGAAGACCCCTTCAGGGTTGTGACGCAGAATCTCTTCAGCCGTGGCTGTAGCGGGCACGACGGTCACATCGCATCCAGCCGTCACGAGGCAGCGCAAGATATTGCGCTTGGCGCCGTAATCTACGGCCACCACCCGGCGGCGCGTGCTGCGTTCTGCGGCGGGCTTCTGCCATACACCGAGATCCCAGGTGTAGCTCTGGGTGCAGGTGACGTCCTTCGCCAGATCCATGCCTTCGAGGCCAGGCCACGAGACCGCCTGGGCGCGCAGGGCGGCAATATCGAACTGACCGTTTTCCGGAAAAGCGAGCACGGCGGTTTGTGCGCCGCCATCGCGCAGGCGGCGCGTGATCAAACGTGTGTCGATACCTGCGATGCCTGGCAGATTCTGGCTGATCATCCACTGGGCGAATTTCTGGGTCGAGCGCCAGTTTGCGGGGAGGGTGACATCTTCCTTCACCACAACGCCGCGTGCAGCCACGCGCTGGGCCTCGTCATCTTCGGCATTAGTGCCGACATTGCCGATATGCGGAAAGGTAAAGGTCACGATCTGACCGGCGAAGGACGGATCGGTGAGCGTCTCCTGATAACCGGTCATGCCGGTGTTAAAGCATAGCTCGCCAATGGCCGCGCCATCGGTATGGGCGCCGAAACCGACACCCCACAGAACGGTCCCGTCCGCAAGAACGAGGACAGCATTGGCGCCTTCGGGGCAGGTATCGGTCATGGTCAGGTTTTCCTCCTTGGGCGTCTGCGGATCGAGGTCCGAAAGGGTGATGCCGGGCAGGCGCAGCAGCGCCGCCCAGTGCTTGCCGGGGATGGCGCGCGACTGGCGCCATTTGCGAATGGCCTCGGTGCTGACGCCGGTCAGGCTGGCCAATGCTTCTGCGCCGCCTGCCTTCTCGATGATCTCTTCGATATCCATACCCGTACTCCCTTACGTCCTTTTCCACTCGGACGCTCGCGTGGTTGGTGCTAGATAGGCCTTTGAGACGGGAATGGGAAGTTTTTTCCCACTCCCGATTTATGCCCGACATGCGGGAAAATTATTCCCACTCTCATGCGGTGCAGGTCAGGAAAAGGAAGAAGCAATGTCCCTGAGAGAACAGATCTCTGCCGATCTCAAGACTGCCATGAAGGCGAAGGAAATGGACCGTGTAGCGCAGATCCGCGGTATTACAGCGCGTATCAAGGATCTGGATGTTGCAGCACGCGCCAGCGGCAAGGAAATCGGGGATGAGGATATTCTCCCGATGCTGCGCAGCATGATCAAGTCGCGCACCGAGTCTGCCACCATGTATCGCGAGGGCGGCCGCCCCGAACTGGCAGAGAAGGAAGAGGCCGAGATTGCGACGATCAAGGCCTATCTCCCGCCGGAAATGGACGAGGCCACGCTCGAAGCTGAAATCGATGCCGCCATTGCCGAGGCAGGTGCCACGAGCATGAAGGAAATGGGCAAGGTTATGGGCGTGCTGAAGGCCAAATTCGGTAGCGCGCTGGATATGGGTCGCGTGAATCCGGTTGTCAAAGCCCGCCTGTCCTGAGTTCGGGTTGAAAGATGGCGTTCGATCCCGGTTTTCTTGATGAATTGCGTGCCCGTACCCCGATCGCTGCGGTGATCGGGCGTCGGACCAAGCTCAGCCGTTCGGGTCGCAACTGGAAGGCATGCTGCCCCTTTCATGGGGAAAAGACGCCATCTTTCTATGTGTATGACGACCACTTCCACTGTTTCGGCTGTGGCGTACATGGCGATGTCATTTCCTTTGTCATGCAGAGCGAGGGGCGCAGCTTTCCCGAGGCTGTCGAGCAGCTCGCCAACGAGGCCGGGCTCGAGATGCCCCGTCGGGACCCGCGTCAGGAGGCGCGTGCCCAGGAGGCGCGGTCACTCGGTGATGTGCTTGATGCCGTGCAGACGGTTTATCGCCAGGCCCTCTTTCAGCCCGGTGGGCGCCAGGCTCTGGATTATCTGCGTCGACGCGGCCTGTCCGATGCAACGATTGAGCGTTTTGGTCTTGGCTGGGCGGCTGAGGGGCGTGGTGCTCTGGTTGAGGCCCTGCGTGGCCAGGATATCTCACCAGAGCAGCTGGTACAGGCCGGACTCATGCGCGTTGATGAGCGCGGCGCACCCAGGGGAGAACTCTTTTTTTCGCGTGTCATGTTCCCCATACGAGACCGGCGGGGCAGGCTGATCTCCTTTGGAGGGCGTACCCTGGGTGATGCCCAGCCGAAATATGTGAATGGGCCTGAGACGGCGCTCTTTTCAAAGCGCCGTGCACTCTACAATCTTGATCTGGCCCGTGCTGCCCTGCGCGATCCAGCACAGAAACTGATTGTGGTCGAAGGCTATATGGATGTCATAGCCTTGGCCCAGGCCGGATTCGAGGCAGCGGTTGCTCCTCTCGGTACGGCCATGGGGGCTGAGCAGCTCGAACTGCTCTGGCGTGAGGCGTCTCATCCGATTCTGTGTCTCGATGGCGATGCGGCAGGTGCACGTGCTGCGTTGCGCGTCGCCGAACTGGCTTTGCCGTTGCTTACCCCTGAGCGCAGTCTGGGTTTCTGTCGTCTGGATCCCAAGGACGATCCGGATAGTCTGATACGACGAGAAGGTCCTCAGGCCATGCACCGGGTGCTTGATGGCGCTTCCTCCCTGGCTGACGAGCTCTTCCAGCTTATGATGGCTGGTGTTCAGCAGGACGTGCCCGAGCAGCGTGCGGCACTGAAAAAACGTCTGGAAGCGGCGGCGGCGCTTGTTGCTGACAAGGATCTGGCTTCGGAATACCGCCGTGCATTGATGGAACGTTTTTTTGCTTCATCACGACGTGGCACACGGGGGGGGAATCAGAAGCCAGCAAGGACCGGAAATTCCTCTCGCCATGTTTCCGTTGATACGGGTGCGCTGGAACGTCTGCGTTTGCTGACAGTCCTGGTCCTGCGGACACCCTCTCTGCTTCCCCAGATCGAGGACCAGTTCGGTCGTCTGGAATTGCCTCAACCCCTTGATGACATGCGTGACAGAATTCTGGACTGGTTTGCGGATGTATCGTCAGAAGAGGAATTGACCCAATCCGGATGTCTGGAGGCCCTCGACAGGAGCGGATTGGGAGATGAGGCGCGCGCGCTTTTGCAGAACAGTCTTTTGCCGGCTTCACAGGCAGAGAAGAACGGACTGTTTTCGCTCGAGCCTGCGCAACAGTGGTGGCATTTTTTCGGTCTGGTGAATTTTCCTGCCTTCGTGCGTGAGGTCGAGCAGGACATGCAGGCGGCTCTGGCCAATCCCTCTCTTCAGGGGCTGCCTGAAGCATTGCTGGTTCGCCTGCGAACGCTTGATCGCCTGCGTCGCGGTGAGGAAAGCGATGACGAGGATTGACGTAACCAAGTAGTCAAACGTGAAAAGACAGGGCAGACCCTTGACTTCGGGCGTTGGATCGCCCACCTGCACGCTGCCGAAATTGCTAGCGCTGACGCTGGTGGATCGCAGTTGGAAGAGAGGTTGGCCGGTGGGCTGACCGGGTTGGGCGGCGCATTGCCTGGCAGTGCGCTGGGTCGACGCGTTTCTTTCATGGCTGGTTTTAAGCGTTGCGCTCGACAGGGCGTGCGGATGCAGGGAGTAGGGTATGGCGACGAAAGCGGCCACGGGAACGGAGCGGAACGCGCAGGACCAGGACGGTGATACCAATGTCCTCGACACGCAGTCCGGTGCGGTCAAGCGGCTCATCGCCAAGGGACGTGAGCGCGGCCATATCACTTTCGATGAGCTGAATGCCGTTCTGCCTCAGGATCAGATGTCTTCGGAACAGATCGAAGACATCATGGCGATCTTCTCTGAAATGGGCATTCAGGTTGTCGAGAACGAAGACAATGAAGAAGCTGACGACTCCGAGGAAAAAGTCGAGGAGAAGGAAGAAGCCGAAGAGTCCGAAGAGTCCCCTACCGGCAATGTGAGTGAAAGTGCGGGGCGTACTGACGATCCCGTTCGCATGTATCTGCGCGAAATGGGTTCGGTTGAGCTTCTGTCGCGCGAGGGCGAAATCGCCATTGCCAAGCGTATCGAGGCTGGTCGCGATGAAATGATCGGTGGGCTGTGCGAAAGCCCGCTGACATTCCGCGCCATTATCTCGTGGCATGACAAACTCAAGGAAGGCGAGATGTTGCTGCGCGACATCGTCGATCTTGAGGCCATGCAGGGTGGCCCCTCCGAAGAGGAGGCCACCGAAGGCGAGAATGGCGAAGAAAACGACGATTCGCTCGACGAAGAGCCCGCAAACGAGGAGGGTGGCGATCCGGAGAGCTCCGGCCTGTCGCTTTCAGCCCTCGAGGAGAAGCTCAAGCCCGAGATCCTCGCCCATTTTGAGGCCATCGAGCCGCTTTACGATGCGTTGCGTGCCCTTCAGGTCCGTCGCATCGAGACACTGACGAGTGGTTCTGAAGCAACCGGCGCCTCGGAAGAGGAATACGAGAAGCTGCGCACCGATCTGGTCAAGATGGTCGAGCAGGTTCATCTGCATAACAACCGGATTGAAGAGCTGGTTACCCAGCTCAAGGTCCAGTTCCAGCGCCTCAACAACCTTGAAGGCCGCATGCTGCGCATGGCCGAAAGCTGCCGCGTATCGCGTGACGATTTTCTGCAGAAATATCGTGGCTACGAACTCGACCCCAACTGGCTGGCTTCGGTTTCTGCCCTGACCGGCAAGTCGTGGAAGAACTTCACGACGCGCTACGCCGAGCAGATTATCGATCTGCGCAATCAGGTGGCCGATCTGGCGCATAGCACCGGCCTGCCGGTTGGAGAGTTCCGTCGTGTCTATGCTGTGGTCTCGCGCGGCGAGCGTGACACGACACGCGCCAAGAAGGAAATGATCGAGGCCAATCTGCGTCTCGTGATCTCGATCGCCAAGAAATACACCAATCGTGGTCTGCAATTCCTGGATCTGATCCAGGAAGGTAATATTGGTCTGATGAAGGCCGTTGATAAGTTCGAATACCGTCGCGGCTACAAGTTCTCCACCTACGCGACCTGGTGGATCCGTCAGGCTATTACCCGGTCAATCGCCGATCAGGCCCGCACCATCCGTATCCCGGTGCATATGATCGAGACGATCAACAAGCTGGTTCGCACCTCGCGTCAGATGCTGCATGAAATCGGACGTGAGCCTGCGCCTGAAGAGCTGGCCGAGAAACTTGGCATGCCGCTTGAGAAAGTGCGCAAGGTACTCAAGATCGCCAAAGAGCCGATCTCTCTCGAAACCCCGATCGGTGACGAGGAAGACAGCCATCTGGGTGATTTCATCGAGGACAAGACGGCGGTCATTCCGCTTGATGCCGCGATCCAGACCAATCTGCGTGAGGCAACCACGCGAGTACTCGCTTCGCTCACACCCCGTGAGGAACGCGTGCTGCGTATGCGCTTTGGCATTGGCATGAATACCGATCATACGCTCGAGGAAGTCGGACAACAGTTCAACGTGACCCGTGAACGTATCCGTCAGATCGAGGCGAAGGCTTTGCGCAAGCTCAAGCATCCGAGCCGCAGCCGCAAGCTGCGTTCGTTCCTTGATGATAACTGATCGTGGATAGCTGGCTTGAGGTCGCTCCGGACCGTCCGGCAACCGAAGTAACGGTTGACGTGACGTTCCTTGAGCGTCTCAGGCCACCATTGCCAAGCCGGATCCTCTGGCCCGACGGCTACCATATCGCACGCTGGCATCCCGGGGTTAAAGAATATCTGGCCCTTTACAGGGCTGTCGGTGCACCGCATTGCTGGTGGATGCGTTACATGATGCCGCATGCCATGTTGCACCGGATCATAGCATCATCGCACACCCATATCTGTCGGTTGCATGGCCCTGACGGTGTGGCGGGTTTTTTTGAAATTGACCTTGAAAAGCCTGAGACGCCCTATCTTTCCTATCTTGGTCTGCTTCCCGCTGCACAAGGGAAAGGACTGGGCAAGCGTCTGCTCAAGGCAGCTATTCAGCAAGCATGGCAGGACGAGACCCGTGTTCTGCGTGTCAATACCTGTACGGCCGATCATCCCAATGCTTTGCCCACTTACCGGGCCGCCGGGTTTGTGCCGATTATGGTCGAGCAGGAACACTGGCATATCCCCGATGATCTGGGGCTGGTTTTGCCGGAACATCTTGTGAAGGCAAGACGGTAGGGTTTTCCGGACTTATTCCCTCTGTTTCTTCGGTTTTGTCTTGCTCCGGCCCTGATGAATGTGCTTTACCCCGCCTTTCCCTGCCGGACGAAGGCATCGTCCCGGCTATACCCGAGCCTTGTGGAAGAGGCGCTGATCCGGCCGGTTGCGGTCGGCGGTTGGGTTGAAGCAATCCGAAGGGAGCTCATATGCCGTTGTACGAAAGCGTGCTTATCGCACGTAATGATATCTCGCAGGCGCAGGTCGAAGCCCTGGTCGAGCAGATCGAAACCCTCCTTACCCAGGATGGCGGTTCCATTGAGAAGCGCGAATTCTGGGGCCTGCGTTCGCTCGCCTATCGCATCAAGAAGAACCGCAAGGGCCATTATGTCCTTCTCGGTCTGAATGCCCGTCCGGACCAGATCCGCGAGCTGGAGCGTCAGCTGAGCCTGAACGAAGACGTTCTGCGTGTTCTTACGCTGCGTGTTGAGGAGATCACCCAGGACCCGTCTCCGATCCTGTCCCGCAAGGGCGATGATCGCGGCGATCGTGGCAACTTCCGTGGTGGCAACTCCAAGCCTGCTGGTCGCTTTGACAGCGGACGTGGCGGCCGTCGTGGTGACGATCGTGAAGAATACCGCGCCCGTGAGGGTGCCGAGATGGATGCGGAGTAATCGCGATGTCTGACGAGAACACAAACGAAATCAACCCGGCCGCCCGTCGCATTGCTGTAGGTGCCCGTCGTCCGTTCTATCGCCGCCGCAAGTCCTGCCCGTTCTCTGGCCCCAATGCGCCGAAGATCGACTACAAGGACGTGCGTCTGCTGAGCCGCTTCCTTTCCGAGCGCGGCAAGATTGTTCCGAGCCGCATCACGGCGGTTTCGGCCAAGAAGCAGCGTGAGCTGGCGCAGGCGATCAAGCGCGCCCGCTTCCTTGCCCTGCTCCCCTATGTGATGAACTGAGGAGCCAGGCATGTCACAGACTGAAGTCATCCTGTTGCAGCGCGTTGAGCATCTGGGCCAGATGGGCGATATCGTCCGCGTCAAGCCTGGTTATGCGCGCAACTTCCTGCTGCCGCAGGGCAAGGCGCTCCGCGCTAATGCCCAGAACCGTCAGCGTTTCGAGACCGAACGCGCTCAGCTTGAGGCTCAGAACCTCAAGCGCCGTGAAGAAGCCGAGCGTCTTGCCGAGCGTATGCATGGCCTGAGCGTTATCATCATCCGTCAGGCTGGTGACAGCGGCAGCCTCTACGGTTCCGTAACCACGCGTGATATCGCGCTTGCCGTGACGGCAGCCGGTCTCACCGTTGGTCGTAACCAGGTTGTTCTCGCCGAGCCCATCAAGCTGCTTGGTCTGGTTGAGGCACGCGTTGCCCTTCACCCGGAAGTGTCAATTCCGGTGACGGTGAACGTTGCCCGTTCGGAAGAAGAAGCCGAACGTCAGGCACGTGGCGAAGCCATCGTGGCTGAAGAAGACGAGTATGTTCTCGAAACCGAAGTCGAGGGCGATGAGTCCGACGCTGAAGGTGAAGTCGAAGGCGCAGCCGTCTGATCGACAGCGCCATTTCCGGCTAATTATGAAACCCGGCTGCCTGTGGCAGTCGGGTTTTGTTTTGCCTGACTCTGTTGACGACCGATGATTTTAGACGTTCAAATACTTGGATTGTCTGGAAAAGGTCGGGGTCTGTAATGGTATTTCTGCTTGATCAGGTGTTGAAGCGGTTCATCAAGGCGGGCGTATTGGATGTCATCCTGCCTGACGGGACGAAGCGACACTATCAGGGCAAACAGCCCGGTCCTACCGCTATCATCCATGTCAAAACAGAGAAAGCACTCAAGGCGCTTCTGCTCAATTCTGGCCTCGCGTTTGGAGAAGGCTGGATGGACGGCGAGATCGTCGCCGTTGACTGTAGCCTTGAAGATGTTCTCGGCGTGCTGATGCTGAATATTCAGGGCAGCCATCATTTTCTGAACCGGCTGGAGGAAAAAACCCGGTTCATTACACGCTTTTTCAGGCAGTGGAACAATCAACGTCGTTCGCGACACAATGTCGCTCATCATTATGACCTTAATGGCGCGCTCTATGATCTGTTTCTCGATAAAGACCGTCAGTATTCCTGCGCTTATTTCACTTCTGATGACATGAGCCTTGAAGAAGCCCAGCTAGCCAAAAAACGCCATATCGCAGCGAAGTTGCGTCTTGATCGGCCCGGGCTTGAAGTCCTTGATATCGGTTGTGGATGGGGAGGTATGGCGCTCACCCTGGCCAAGGAGTTCGGTGCGAAGGTAACAGGTATTACCCTGTCACGTGAGCAGTTGCAGGTGGCGCAGCAGCGCGCGCGCGACGAGGGGCTGGAGGGACAGGTACAGTTTCTGCTCAGGGATTACCGGACCCTGAACCGACAGTTTGATCGCATTGTCTCTGTTGGCATGTTCGAGCATGTCGGGATTGGTCAGTACGATATCTATTTCAGAACGGTGCGTCAGGCGCTCAGACCCGACGGGATTGCCCTTGTTCATTCGATCGGACGCATGGACTGTCCGGGTTCAACCAATCCGTGGTTGGACAAATATATCTTCCCGGGCGGGTATTCGCCTGCGCTCAGTGAGGTCCTGCCTTCGATAGAGCGGGCAGGACTCTGGATGACTGATTGCGAAATCCTGAGGCTGCATTACGCCAAGACAATCAGGATCTGGAGAGAGCGTTTTGCTGCCAATCGCGACAGGATCATAGCGCTTTACGATGAGCGCTTCTGCCGCATGTTCGAATTCTATCTCACCGGGGCAGAACTCTCCTTCAGGTTGCAGGGGCATATGAATTTCCAGCTGCAGCTTACGCCTGACATTGATGCTGTACCTCTTACACGTGATTATCTTTATCGTGAGAGCGGCTCTGATCGTTAAATTCCTGTGGCCTGCACAGAGAATGGGAAGAAAACTTTAACCAGAATTGATTTCCAGTAACGATAAGTAACACCAAGAGCTCCCGGAATCGTGATTCACTGTTTCGCGATGTCACTGTCTGTGTCAGTTTTAGCGAATGAGACCAATTCGCAATAACAAAAGCGTGTCAGCGTCATGGCTTGCACGTTCCGTTCTGGTTGCCTCCTGCATGACGATACTTGGCCCGGTGGTTCCTCCAGAAGCTCATGCGGCGCAGGGCAGCCCTGATACAGCAGGTACAGGTACCCAAAAAGCGGATCTTGCTGGTGAGAGTGGTGCCAGAACCACGGATTCCAGAGCCAATAGCAACCGCAGGAAGTCTTCTGCAGGTGTGGCGCACCGGCACGAGGTGATCACCGTCAATGGTGAGCGGGGCTCTTACGCGGCTCCAGACAGTGGCATTGGTGACAAGCGTTCGACACCTTTTCTGCAACAAACCCAGACCACAAATGTCGTCACGCATCAGACACTGACTGATTTTTCACCCCAGACCATGGAAGATATGGCCAAATATGTGCCTGGTATGGCCATAGGTAATAATTTCGGTGGAACGCAGGATGCCCTGATCAAACGTGGTTTTGGTGCAATTGATGACGGGTCGATTCTGCGTGACGGCGTCAGAATGCCGATCGGGCGCAATTATCAGGGCGACACAGCCGAACGGGTGGAGGTGCTGAAAGGTCCTGCTTCCCTGTTTTATGGCATGCAGGAGCCAGGAGGTGTGATCAATGTTGTCACCAAGGCCCCGGACTTCCATCGTTGGGGCGCAGGGTTCGGTACGCAATGGAGTTCGCTTGGGGGTGGTAATGGTCATGTTGACTTCACAGGTCCTCTTGACCGTGATCTTGCCTTTCGCCTGATCGGGAGTTTCCGGAACGAAAATTACTGGCGAAATTTTGGTGCAAACAAGCAGATCCTTGTCGCGCCTACCCTGAACTGGCGACATGATTGCTGGGATGGAGCCCTGTCGTATGAATATGTCGATTACGACAATGTGCTCGACCGTGGTGCGGTCTTCGTCGGTAATAACCCCATTTCCGGCCCGCAGAAGCGGCTGGACGAACCATGGACGGCCTCATATGGCGCGCGTCATCTGATCGCCTCCCATCTCGGCTATCGCATCGGTGAGCATGATCGCCTGCGTCTGTCGGGCGGCTATAATCGCGATGACTATCATGATCGTCAGGCCGACCCGTCAAGCTATAACCCGCGCACGGGTATTCTCATGCGACGGTATCGCGCAAACAGTGGTACGATAAGGGCCAATGGCAGCGTGGCGCTCGACTATATCGGTACCCATGAGCTCTGGTACATGAAGCATGAGATCACCGCCGGGGCCGATTACGAGAACCGTAACCAGGATCAGGGCGCTTTCATCCAGTCTGCCAGTCAGGGAGGTTTCAACCCCCTGAAACCGGTTTATGGTGGGCTCCTTCCGACGGGGCGTATCAATGCGGCGAACAGTAACCTGCAGCAGAACATCAATAGCGTATCAGGTTATCTGAAAGATAATATCCACCTGACCAAAAGCCTTATTGCGAGTGGCGGCGTGCGTTATCAGTGGTTTGCCCTGCGCTATGGCAGCGGTATCCCTTTCGTGCAGACGACAGATGCATCCTACACCAAGGCATTGCCTTTTGCTGCGCTGGTCTGGCAGCCTCTTAAGAGGATATCGTTTTATGGTGATTACTCGGAATCATTCGGGGCCAATCTCTTGTCTGCAGGGACGGTTCTCGAAGGGGGGTACAAGCCTACCACCGGTCGTGAATTTGAAGTGGGTGCCCGTTATGAAAGCCATGGGCTGACGGCTGATATCGCGCTGTTTCATATACGGAAGAAAAACGTGCTTCAGACAGCCGGACTTAATTCCAGCGGAGACATGATCCAGCGTCTGACCGGGCTGGCCGGATCGAAAGGGCTGGAAGCCAGCCTGACAGGTACTCTAACGCGGCACTGGAGCACGATACTTTCTTATGCCTGGACTGATGCGCGGACCCTGCGTGATACCCCGCAAACAGAAGGGCATCAGCTCATCGGCGTGCCTAGGAATGCTGGCAGCCTGTTCCTGACATGGAATGGTGTATTGCCCTGGTACCGGGTCGCCATGCGTGCCGGAGGCGGTGTCCACCTTGTGGGTACACGGGCAGCGACCCTCGACAACAGTTTTCAGGTGCCGGGATATGGTACGGTTGACGCTTTTGCATCATGGACAATACCCGGGCTGTTTTCGCGGCAGATGAATCTGCAGCTTAATGCGGTCAATCTGCTCAATCAGGGCTATATTATTGCGCCGACCGGTTCGGCCTTTCGCAATAGCTGGGGGCAGGGGCGCAGTTTCGCGGTTGCGACTTCGGTCGCCTTCTGAAAGCATCAATGTCATTCCTGTCAGGCACTCGTGGTCAGGCAGGAACCTGGGCAATCAGAAATGTATCCTTCACATGCAACAGCAAGCGGGAATACGACTGTTTATGTAAGGAGGGGATGTAAAGAAAATACCCTGAATAGCAGGGCAGTCATGTCGCTGTGATTTTCAGCGATAACAGGAGAGGGGAAGACCCGTCTCCTGGTTCGGAGATGTGGCAGGGCTGTCTTTCAGAACCTTAAGTCCCGAATGATCCGCCGCAACCTGCCTCATCTTCTGTAAGGCATTTAGCTCAGCTTGAGTGAAACAGCTGATGTCTTGCCGTTACGTCCGACTTCGGTCTCGTATGAAAGAGCCTGATTGTCGGCGAGAGTGGAGAGATTGGCTTTTTCAACAGCAGAGATGTGTACGAATACATCGTCGCCACCGGCATCCGGCTTGATGAAGCCAAAGCCCTTGGTTGAATTGAACCACTTGACGGTGCCTGTTGCCATAACAAGGCTCCTTGATAGTACGACGGGCACGCAGAAGAATTATGCGTGCAGACATGCTCTTGCGAAACGACTCGAAACGCCACATGCGTTCAAGATTTTGGGCAAGTGCACCCGTCTGCGACAGGTATGGGCGCTTATGGACTGTAGTGCAAGTGCCTCTCGCTTTCAGATTTCCGGGCAGACCAGTTTTGCCAATGACGCAAATTCTTCTATCGACAGGGTCTCGGCACGACGGGTCGGGAGGATTCCGGCCTTTTCAAGTAATGTCTCACCACCAATCGGCTTGAGAGAGGCGCGCAGCATTTTGCGCCTCTGGCCGAATGCCAGATGTGTGACATGTTCCATGGCCTTGAAAAGGGCAGGTGATGGCTGCTCGGGCTTCGGCACGAGATCGACCACGGCTGACTCTACCTTGGGAGGCGGCGAAAAAGCTCCGGCAGGGACTTTCATGACGACATTACAGGTCGCACACCACTGAGCCAGAACCCCGAGGCGCCCGTAAGATGATGTGTCAGGTGCTGCGCAGATACGCTCGGCAACCTCAAGCTGGAACATGAGCGTCATACGTTCCCACAATGCCGCCTGGCGCAGCCAGCCGACAAGGAGTGGTGTGCCGACATTATAGGGCAGGTTTGCCACAATCTTGCGTGGTGCCGGACAAAGGGTCGCCGTGTCGAGTGCTGTTGCGTCCGCCTTGACCAGAACAAGCCTGCCCGCGGCATGCGCAACGAGTTCATCAAGCAGAGGCCAGGCACGCTGATCGATTTCTACCGCATGAATACCCTCTGCCCTGGTATCAAGCAGGGCGCGGGTCAGGCCACCGGGACCAGGACCGATCTCGACGACATGACGGCCATTCATGTCTCCGGCGAGTGCGGCAATCCGGGCGACAATGCCCGGATCGAGAAGAAAATGCTGTCCGAAGGATTTTTTTGCATCAAGGCCGTGAATACGGATGGCGTCCCGCAGGCTTGGAAGTGTCATTCCTGGCCCGATGCCGGCTTGCCATGCGGCTTCTTGGCTGGCTTCTCGTCATCAATGGGCGTCAGATCGCTGGGAGTTTCTTCCTTTGGCTTTGCCACAGCTGCCTTGTCGTCCTTGCGCATCTCGATCACGGAGCGACGCTCAAGATCGCGTTCAAGCTGACGCGAGGCCTGTTCGACACGCTCGTTCATCAGGCTGTCAGCTATCTCGCTGGGGCTTTGCTGGGCAATGTTCTTCTGACCTCTGCTGCAGACTGTCAGCAGGGCAATGCCATCTGTTGAAACAAGCGGACGACTTGACTGACCGATGGGCAGTTCAGACAGAACCTGGCGCATCTGCGGATTGAGACGCTCGAGAACAAGCTGGCCGCCCGGATCGGATGGATGTTTCTCACCCAGTGAGTGGTTGAGGGCTTCCATCGCTTCGCAGCTATGAACGGATTGGGCGGCAGAAGTGGCTTTCTGCAGCGTCAGTTTCTGCTGGTCTGTGGGGGCCTGTGGGTTCAGGGGGGAGGAGAACGGGAAGAAAGCCTGTCGAACTGTGATCATCGTGACGTTCTGATGACCGATGGTGCGTTTGCCATTGACCGTGACAATCACATAACCGCCCGCGACCTTGACCGGATTTGAAATGGCGCCGATCGGCATCTGGCGGACAATCTCGACCACGGGCGGATCGAGACTGTCTTCCTGAACCCATCCCATTGTCCCGCCGTCAAGTGCCGTCTGGGCCTGGGAGAATTGTGCTGCCACGATCGGGAAAGGCGCACCATTACGCAGCTGGGTAATGATCGTCTTTGTGAATTCGAGTTCCGTCTCCGAGTGGCGAGGATCGGCCACAGGTATGAAAATTTCGCTCACATTGTACTGGGGACGGCCTTCTTCTGCACGTAGCGCTTCCTCGCGCTGGGCGATCTCGCGCGCCGTGATGCGGCCACGCCCCGAAATTTCCTCGCGTAGTACCTGCATCCAGCCGATCTGGACGCGGATCTGGTCGATCAGTGTGGTGAGGGATACCCCGTCCTGCGCCAGGCGGTCACGCAGGGCATTTTTGGGCATGCCATTGCGCGCTTCAATGTTGTTGATGGCCTGAGCAATCTGCTGCGGCTCGACATTGATATGACGCTTGAGAATTTCCTGCGTCTTGATGCGTTCGTCGGTCAGCTGGCGAATGATCTGCGGGCGCAGGCGCTGCATGAGATCAGGGCTGATGTTCAGTCCGGTCGAAAGCGCGAAAAGCTTGCCACGGTTATCGACGTCGCGTTCGGTCAGTACCTGTCCATTGATCGTGCCGAGAATAGCATCTTCGGGAGGGGTCGCCGGTTCGGCAACGGTGCCATGACCCGGATGTGCGCGTTGCGTATGTCCATGATGCGTTGTGCCGGCCTGTGCGCCGAACACCGGAAAGGTGATCAGAGCCGTAAAGCCGAGAAGCGACGCGCGCACCAGGCGCGGGGTGCCGGAGTGCGGGGCAGCCCGAAGGATGGGGGCAGAAAAGCTCATTGCGCGTCCGTCAGCCATTGATTCCGAAGGTACCGATCGTCTTGAAGGTGAGATTGAACAGCACGGTCGTGTTGCGCTGCTGACCACCGATCGACGTATATTGCTTGATCGCAAGGATGTCCAAGCCGAAGCAGTCATTCGAATAGCCGATATCGCCACCGAGACTGACAAATTCCTTGCGAGAGAGCGAGCGACGTCCGTAAATCGAGGCATGATATTGCCTGAATGACGTTGAAACGCCAGCCGTTACCTCATTGGTTTTTGTGTAATAGACCTGTGTCGGGCCATTCAGCCGGTAATTCGTCGCATAGAAATAATACGGCGTTACCGGCTCGTAGATATAGCCGGCATTCACATGAAATACTGGCACACCGACACTGACAAGGCCTTCACCATAATCGAAGCTTTTGCGCCAGGGATCATAGCGGCCACGTGCCGTCAGATCGAGATACTGGTTGGGGCTTACGCGCACACGGGCAACTGGCGAGGAAAGATGATGATCAAGGCCTGAATAGGCGATGCGGTTATGCGTTATGTGCTGCTGGATGCTCTCACCTACAAGAAAATCCACTACATGACCGCGCCACGTCCAGTTGCCGTGCACGCCGATATTGCCGCGTAATCCGCCGTCAAGACGATCGGTGCCGGTATAACGGTTGAGTGAAAACAGCGTGCTGTCGGTGAACTCGTATTGCAGACTGTCTTCATTGGGGATCATGCGTGCGGCACTGTTGCCCATGTTCGGGGCGGCAATCGCCTGAACAATCGGTTCCAGAATCTGGGAACCATGTCCGTGAGCGAAGCTACGCAGAAACGGCCAGTTCATTTTCAGTGCGACAGTAGGCAGAACCCAGCCGGTCGTATGGGTGCCGGTGGATGTGTAATAGAGCGGCTGCTCGGTCAGATGGCTGGCCTGGTAAACGGTCGCATCAAGACGTGCTGTCAGAAGCCATATCTGGCCAAGCACATTATGGAACGGCCGGTTCCAGTTCATCTGGATCTGGCCACGCTGATCACGGGTGCCTTCCGGACGATAGACGTTGAAGTCGTTTGTGTTCAGGGAGAAGGTGCCGCCCAGAGGATCGGTCTCGGCCTGAAAGGCATAATTGAGACGAGGCAGAACGAAAGGCAGATTCGAGTTGCGAATGACGCCTTGGTTCAGGCCCTGGTAGAACTGGCCATCGAGACGGGTATAGGATCCGACACCGAAACCCTCGAGATAGGCTGTAGAGCTGAGGGTTTCGTTGCCGTAACCCGTGATGCGGTAATCGCGCATGTAGTTGGCGGAAGAGGCCAGATTGACATTTGCTCCTGCGCGCCAGTGATCATCGATATCGAAAATGGCGTTGCCGCGTACGTAACCCTGCACGCCATTATCATTTGTACCGTCAACAGTATTGCCGAAGGTATTGACATAGCTGCCTTCTTTGCGAGTGCTGTAGGCAATGCCTCCGGTCAGGTTCACCTTGCCGAAATTGAGCTGGTTGCGGTACTGTCCGCTGATCTGAGGGCCTGTTCGGGTCGAGACGAGGCCCTGAACGGTCAGATCCTGCTGGTTATCGATCGCCCAGAAATAGGGAATGGTAAAATAGGTACCAAGATAGCGGTCATGCGGGTTGATACCCGGCATGAGAAAGCCACTCTGACGTTTGACGCTGGGATCAGTCATCGAGAAGATAGGCAGATAGACGATCGGAATGCCAAACATGTCGAGATAGGCGTGGCTGAACTCGATGCGCTTGTGTTCGGTATCCTGGGTCGCATTATAGGCGCGTAATTGCCAGAATGGCGCCCGTGACGGATCCTTGGCGCAGATTTCGCAAGCCGTATAAACGGCCTTGGCCATATCGTTGATCTTGCCATTCGTCCGGCGCATGCCGTTGGCTGCAAGCTTGGCATTATCTTCCATACGCAGAAAGATCGCACGCGAAATGCCATCATGCATCCCGTTGCTCAGCTCGACATAGCTTGCGTAGCTGGTGCTGCCGTCGGGTTCGACCATGGCGACATGGCCGGTTGCCGTCATGACCCCGGTATTGCGATCATAGACGATCTTGTCGGCACGCAGGGCGTGTTCGCCCTGCCATACCTGAACATTGCCTGTCCATGTGGCAACCCCGGTGCGGCTGTAGCTCTCCTGGTCGGCAAGATAGGTCACAGCATCAGATTGCGAGGAGGGTTTGCCAACTGCAACTTTAGGGCCTGTCTGGCGCTGCATTGTGGCATCGGCTTCCGGTATTACCCCGAAAGTTGCAGTGCCAGCCAGCATGGACGCAGCCAGCCAGGACCTGCGTCTGTGATGCGCAACGCGCCGTTTCGACATCAACCATCCTCCAGATGCAGCAGCAAAGCCACTGCCAAGCATAGACCTGCGCCAGTCGGAGCCCATGCCGCCATGACAGGCGGCAGGGCACCGGATTCACCAAACTGCGCTGCCACCTTGGATATGGTGAAAAGCGCAAACCCCGCCGCGATTCCTGAGCCCAGCATGCGCGCCACACCGCCACGCCGTGAGGGGCGCATGGAGAAACCAGCCGAAACCAGTGCCATTGTACCGCACAGGATCGGAAGAGCTAACAGAGTCTGGAAGTGCAGTCGATGCCGAATGGACGAAAAACCCGAGCGTTCGAGCAGCCGGATAAAGCCGGGCAGTGTCCATACCGAGAGTGTGTCGGGCGACGCGAAACTCTGTTCGACACGGGTAAGGGAGAGATTGGTGGGCAGAAGATAATCCCCGATATGTATGGGCAGATGATTGGGGCGTACCGTCGCGGCATCCTCGAGCTTCCACGCTCCTTCCACCAGTTCCCCTCGTGGAGATTCAATGCGGACCATAAGCTGGTCATGTGCATCGAGACGGAAAATGCTGATATCGTTGATGAGCAATCTTCGATCGTGCTTGAAAACATGACGCGCATGCAGAATGGCAACACCATGTGCGCCCTGATCATCATCGAGCTGGCGTAGCCACAGGGCGCCACCATTGAGCGATAAGGGCCCTCCACCTGTTTTGAGGTAGGCCTCGTCAAGCAGCTCGGCCTTGCGGAACATCGAAGAGGAAAGAGGCGACAGAGCCATGGTGCCGAAAGTGCCAAGCAGGATGGCACAAGCCAGCGGTGCTGCCAGAAACTGCCACGCCGAAATTCCGGCGGCGCGGGCGACGATCAGCTCGGAAGAGCGGGTCAGACGCCAGAAGCAGACGATACCGCCAAGCAGGATACCGAAAGGCATGATCATGATCATGAAATACGGTACATGCAGCCCGGCAATTTCTGTCACGAGGCTGGTGGGGACGTCGGGTTTTGTCGCAACGCGCCGCAGCAGATCGATGAAATCGAAAAGCGATACCAACCCGGTGAGTGCCGCGATCATCGCCAGAGCGAAAAGCGTGAAGATGCGTGATATATAGAGAGAGAGCGTAACCGAGACACCGGCCGAGCTCCCCTTGAACAGGGTTATGGGACTACGCGCCATGGTTTTTCTTTCGCGCTGCAGCCAGGTTTCTTGGCAGGAATAGCCATAAGCTGCATCCGATTGCGGGCACAACGGCGACAATCCACAACAGGGGAACAAGGCTGAGATTACGTCCGGCCAGATTCTGCAACATCAGCGACATGGCCATCAATCCGACAACAGACAGAATGGCGGCAAGGGGGCGTTTGATGTTGCCGTGACGCGAAAATACACCGCTCAGTATGGCCACCAGGGCGATCATTGTGAAGGAGAGGGTTGTCAGTGGGGCAGTCAGGCGTCGCCAGCCCTCGACGGCAAACTTGCCCCAGTCGCGTTGGGAGACATAGCGCGGATCAGGATGAAATAATTCGCGCAGGGACATTTCGGAAGCATCACGTACCTCTCTGTCAGCCTGCTTGCTGCTTGAAAGATCGATCGAGTTCCGCTCAAAGGTCAGAACGTTGAGGCGGCCTGTATGATGGTCTATTTCCTGTCGCGATCCATTGAACAGTACCACCCGCGGCTGGTTGTCGATTACAACCATGTTGCCGCGTTCTGCTATGATCGTGGCACGTGCATTGGGTAGCCGGTCATCTTCGACAAAGACGCCATGCATCTCTCCGCTGCTGTCGCGTTTCCGCACATAGACGGTCATATCCTTCGAAAGCTGGGCGAATACACCGTCCTGAAGCAAAAAGGCCGCCATGCGGTTCCGGATCTCGAATTCGTAGCGCCTGAAGGCATGATAGGAAACGGGTACGAGCCAGAGATTGAGGATAAAGCCCAGGATCGTGGTGACAAGAGCGCAGGCTATGGCAGGGCGTGCGAGCTGGAAGGGTGAAAGTCCGGCCGCCTGCATGACGGTCAGTTCCCGGTCCCCCGACATGCGCTGATAGCCGAACAGTACGACCAGAAAGGTCGTAATGGGCAGAATTACCGCAAGAAAAGAGGGAATCATCAGGGAGGTAAGCTGAATAAACACCCTGAGGGACAGGCCCCGATCTACCACAAGCGAGACGAAGCGCAGTGACTGCATCAGCCAGATCAGCGCGATGGCGCCGCTTGTAATCCCCAGCAACCCGAGAAAGAGCTGACGGAGGATATAGCGCTCGCGCAGGAGCAGGGGGGAACGACGTTGGGGGCGTGGAGCCGGAACAGACATGACCATTGCCCTTAGCGTTTCGCCAGACTTGCTGAAAGCTGCATCTTGTTACGAAGTCTTCGCTCTAGCGCGGATTGCGCAGCCAGCGGTCGCCCGCATGACGGCTATGGGCCACGAAGAAGCCACCTGCCAGTCCGGCAGCGGCTACGATCGCGGTCCAGAATGACGGGCTTATGATCAGCAGTGACAAGGCAGGCGCTCCCACGACGCCTGTCAGCGCGCTGATCAGGGTTTCACGTCTGGTTGGGCCGAAATGGCGCTCTGCGTGGCAGCTGGGGCACTCCTCATCAGTGCGCTGCATTTTGCCGTGGCAAACCGGGCATAGCACGATCGTTTCCTGCGCAGGGGGGCGCGGCACGGGAAGATAATTCCCGGTCAGGACAGAACGCTGCCGGGGAGGGGGGGAGAGACGCACCATGACACTGCTCTTGCCGTTATCGGTGAGGTTGGTGCAACAGCAAAATGGCCGTTTCATGCCGATCCCGTTGCAAGAAAGTGTTCTTCTGACAAGGAAGGTCTACTGCACGAGGCTGAGAAAGGCTCTATCGGGCCAGATCGTGTTCACCGGTTGCAATCCGGGCTTCGACGGCCAGGCGCCAGGGCGCATCGGGAGGAGCTGCGTCAAGCGCCCTGCGATAAAGGGCAAGACTGTCAGCAGAAATGTGACCCTCCTGCCGGGTCTGCAGCTCGGCAATCTGCACAGCGAGTTCAGGAATGAACGCTACAGCAAGAGCCTGACGATAGGCATGCAGCGCGGCATCCGGATGGCCCATTGCCTCATACACCTGACCGAGCAGAACGGATTGACGCACGAAATCGGGGTCATCCGGTGTCATGGCGGCAACCTGTTTTGCAAGCTTTTCAAAAAGCGCGAGCATATCGCCGGGCACCACGACCTGACGGACCTTATGCGGTTGAGCAGGCAGGGAGGGATGACCATTGATAAGATACAGCGCAAAGCCGAAGCAGGGAAGCATGACAAGCAGCAGGATGAGGCGTCGCTTCTGGCCTGCTTCTATTGTTGTTTTTGTCTCCACGAGACGGTCAGCCAGGAGAATACGGCGCTGGATCTCGAGCTCGGCCCTTGCTCTCTCATCATCGCCCAGAAGCCCGTTCTTCCGATCACGGTCAAGCTCCTGCAACTGATGGCGATAAAGGCTGAGTGCGGAGACACGGGCAGTGACCGGGAGATCTTCCGGTTTGTGCCTGCGCCATAGAAGCAGGATCAGCGGCAGAAGAACGACCAGCGTTATACAAACAAAGCCGGTCAGGGTCATTCTCCTCTCTCCCTGTTCCCGAGCAGTTCGGCAAGGCGTTTCTGTTCGGCCTCACTGAGCGGTATGGCTTCGCCAGTGCGACGCAGCATTCTGCCCGCCAGGAAGATACCTGTAACAAGGGCGAGAAGCGGCGTGGTCCAGAGTATTATGGTGGCGAAGGAAAAGCGCGGCTGCAGACGGATGAACTCGCCATAACGTTGTGTCATCCAGTCCATGATCTGTTGGTCACTCTCACCGGCGGCCACATGCTGGCGTACTACATGGCGCAGATCACGGGCCAGAGAGGCGGAGCTGTCTTCGATGGATTCATTCTGGCAAACCAGGCACCGCAGCCTGGCGCCTAGAGACTCTGCCCGTTTTTCCTGAGCCTGATTGGGGAGCATCTCGGAAGGATCGTCGAGGGCCAAGGCGACGGGAGTCGTGATGCCAAAGCAGAAAAAAGCCAGGCCAAGCTGGAGCGCCCTGTTCATGGTGTTGCCGTCGCAAGGGGCAGAATCTCTCGCCGGAACAGTGTTTCATCAAGTGCTGAAGCACCATGCCAGGCAATTCTGCCACCGGGCAGGATCAGAAAGCTTTCCGGCACACCGCTCACGCCCCAGTCGATTGCCGTCATGCCACCTTCATCAAGAGCCACCCGTGCATAAGGAGAGCCATCGCGTGTGATGAAATGGCGGGCATCATCAGGCTTGTCCTTGTAGGCTATGCCCCAGAGCGGGATCTGGGGCGCAATACTGCGCAAGGCGGCCATCTCGGTGACGCAGGGAATGCACCAAGAGGCAAAGAAATTGATCAGAACCGGCTTTGCGCTCTTTCTGAGCGTTTCAGCGTCGAAGCCGTCTTTCTGTCCGTCCAGGCCGGGCAGGGAAAATTCAGGCACCTTCGTACCGGTTATCTCACGGTGGATGGCACGAGGATCAAACGAGCCGTCCTGCATTGAAGAGAGCATTTTCCAGCATCCGAAACCTGCCAGACCAGCCCCGGCGACAGGAAGTGTCATGAGCAGACGCCGTCTTGTCGGGATCGTCATCAATGGCCTTCTTGTGCAGCTGGGATGAGAGAATTCTGCGTTTTTCTGGGGGCGCCGAAGCGATGGCGCCTGTCGCTTAACGAGAGCGCACCTCCCAGTGCCATGATGATGCCGCCAAGCCAGATCCAGGGTGCGAGCGGGTTGTTGTGCAACCGGAGCACATATCGGGCATCGGAACCCCGACCATGGCTTTCACCAAGGGCAGCATACAGATCGCGCAACAGATTCGTGCGAATGGCCACATCGGTCGTGATCTGATGCTGGCTTGCGAAATCGCGTCGCGACGGGTGGAGCTCTGCAATTTCATGACCATGGCGTGATACTGACAGATCTGCCACGAGCGCCCTGTAATTCGGCCCGTTCTGCTCCCTGACAGCAAGCAGGGTCCAGTCGAGTGTGCCCTGACGGATAGTCTGGCCGATACCGATTTCGACAACCGTATGATGTGCCTGGGACATGCCCGTAATGCCGAGCACGGTCACAGCCATGCCAATATGAGCGATCGCACTGCCCCAGATCGAACGGGGCAGGCCGCGTATACGCTGACGCGTGATCCGCCATCCTCCTTTCATACCAAGTCTGCCGGCCAGATCGGTCAGGCTTGCGACGATCACCCAGATCGCCGCCGCAGCGCAGAGAACGGGCAGAATTCCTTCCAGAAGAAAGAAGCCTCCTATCAGGGCCAGAAGGGCCATGCTCCCGGCGAGACGCAAGCGATACATCACAGGGCGAAGATTGCCGCGTTTCCAGGGCAGCATTGTGCCGAATGCCATGGTGCCCATGAGAGGAAGAGCCAGTGGTATGGTGGTGGCATCAAAGAATGGCTTGCCGACCGAGAGTGTGCGTCCGGTCAGGATCTGCATGAAAGGCGGATACATGGTGCCAGTGACGACTACAGCACAAATTGCGCAAAGCAGGATGTTGTTCAGGACGAGCCCGCCTTCACGCGAGACCGGGGCAAAGATTCCCCCGGTTGTCAGACCGGGCGCGCGCCATGCAAAAAGCAGAAGAGACCCACCGATAACGAGACCCAGAAGCCCGAGAATAAAAACCCCTCGCGCTGGATCATTGGCAAAGGCGTGGACCGAGTTCAGAATTCCTGAACGTACGAGGAAAGTGCCCGAGAGCGAAAACGAGAAGCTGGCTATGGCCAGAAGCACGGTCCAGATATGCAGCGCATCGCGTTTCTCGACGACAATGGCCGAATGCACCAGTGCCGTTCCTGTCAGCCAGGGAATGAGAGAGGCGTTCTCGACCGGATCCCAGAACCAGTATCCGCCCCAGCCCAGCACATAATAGGACCACCAGGAACCCATGGCGATGCCGCAGGTCAGAAAGCACCATGCGGCAACGGTCCAGGGGCGTACCCAACGACCCCATGCCGCATCGACGCGCCCCTCGATCAGGGCGGCCACGGCAAAGGCGAAAGGAACAGCGAACCCGACATAGCCGGTGTAGAGAACAGGCGGATGGAATGCGAGGCCCGGGTCCTGAAGTAGCGGATTCATGCCCTGCCCATCTGCAGGAGCGGGCCAGATGCGGGCAAACGGGTTCGAAGTCAGAAGACAGAAAAGCTGAAACCCGGTTGAAACCCCACCCAGTATTGCCAGAACACGCGCTTTCAGAATCAGGGGAAGGTCCCGGCCCAGCACAGCGACAGCCCCGCCGCAGAGCGACAGGATGAACGCCCAGAGGAGTATTGACCCTTCGTGATTACCCCAGACCCCGGTGATTTTATAGAGCAGGGGTTTGCTGAGCGCCGAGTTCGCTGCGACGTTCTGTACCGAGAAATCATCCTGTACGACGCAGGCAATCAGACAGGCAAAGGAGCAGGCAAGCGCAAGAAACTGGGCGCAAGCCAGCCTTGGTGCCAGATCAAGCAGAAAGCGCCTTCCGCGCCAGGCTCCCCATAGAGGAAGGACGCATTGCGTCAGGGCAAGTACGCAGGCGAGAGCGAGGGCATAATGTCCCTGTTCGGGACCCAGAAAACGCATCAGGGGACGGCCTGGCTGTGCGTATCACGGCGCGTCATGCTGCCAAGGCTTTCAGCAGAGGGTGGTTTGCCGAAGCGTGGGTCCCATTTGCCGCTTCGTTGCAAAGCCTCGGCGACCTCTTTGGGCATGTAGGTCTCATCGTGTTTGGCGAGCACTTCCGAAGCGATGAAGGCCGTTCCCTTGCGATAGATCCCCAGCGCCACCACGCTTTGTCCTTCACGGAACAGATCGGGCAGAATGCCTTCATAGCGTACATCGATGGCGGCTTGTCCGTCTGTAATCTCGAACCGGTTGACTGGCGTTTGTCCTTCGATGCTTCTTCTGACGGAACCTGCAACCACCATGCCACCAAGACGGATTACGCGATCAGCAGCTGGCGGGCTTGCCAGAACCTGGGAAGGTGCCATGAAAAACACGATACTGGATGAAAAGGCGTTCAGTACAAGGCCTGTAGCAATGGAGAAACTGCCAAGACAGGCCAGAACAAGCCACAGGCGGCGGCTCTTGCGGGTCATTCTTCTTGGGGAGCGTTTTCCGGTGGTGTGAAAGGCGGGCGTATCTGTCACGAAGTCGGCCTCATTCCGCGGTCATTTTTTTCCAGCAGGGCCAGACGGACACGCGCACGACGCAGACGAAGAGTGAGCTGAAGGGCCAGAGCGGAAACAGCCATTATCGTGCAGCCATAGGAAGCCGCAATATAAGGCCAGTGGGTAAAGGAGAGATGGATCATGCAGTGTCTCCCATCCCCCAGGAGCGTCGGGTCATCAGTTGCTGGGCACGCGACTCCAGAACAGCGGCTTTGAGCCGGCCCGTGACCAAGGCAGCAAACCCCGCTGCGAAACCTATCATGCAGAGGGAGAGCGGTATCAGCATCGAGGCTGGCATGGTGGGGGCATGGGTCAGCGTGATGCTGTCCAGCTGATGCAGTGTGTTCCACCAGCTGACACTGAACTTGATGATCGGCAAGTCGATGATACCCGCAATCGCCAGAACCGCTGCCGCCCGATAACCGCGTTGCGGATCGTCAAAGGCCTGAATAAGCGCGATATGCCCGAGATAAAGAAAGAACAGTACCAGCACGGAAGTCAGTCTTGCATCCCATACCCACCAGGCGCCCCACATGGGTTTGCCCCATAAGGCACCAGTGATCAGACAGAGCGCAGTGACGACAGCGCCTACAGGGCCGATCTCGACGGCGGCCAGATCGGCGAGCGGATGCTTCCAGACGAGGGACAGGACGCCGCATATGGCCAGTGCGGCATAGCCTGTCGAAGCCAGGATCGCCATGGGAACATGCAGATACATGATTCTCACGCTGTCACCCTGTTGCCAGTCTGCAGGCGAAAAAAGCAATCCCCAGAGAAGGCCGACGGCCAGAAAACAGAAAGACAGAAGACAAAGCAGCGGAAGAAGCCAACGGGAAAGGCGCAGGAACTGACCGGGATTGGCAAAGCGATGCAGGAATCGCCCCGGCACGGGACGCCCTGCGAGGGTCTGTTGCGTCGCTTTCGTCACTCTTGGCCTCTCTTCTGGGGTCTGTGGCCGTGATATAGCCCGTAAAGGCCCCGGCCTATGAAGTTCTTTTTGATCGAAACCCGTCTCGGCACGATAAAAATCCCGGAAGAGAGTGAGAGCCGATGGTTTGTCGCGGCAGGTGTGACAGGTTGGATTTATAATGAAAGGGTGTCGATGCAGTACTGGTTGATCAAATCCGAGCCTGAGACCTTTTCCTGGCAGCAGCAGGTCGGGAACGGAGTCGAACCCTGGACGGGTGTCAGGAATTATCAGGCGCGTAACAATCTTTCGGCAATGCGGTGCGGCGATCTCGCCTTTTTCTATCATTCGGTCTCAGACAAGGAGATCGTGGGGGTCGTTGAAGTCGTACGCGAAGCCTATCCCGATCCGACCGCCGAAGGGGGGAAGTGGGTTTGTGTCGATGTGGCAGCGAGGGGTGCGTTCGCCGTGCCGGTTTCCCTCGCCATAATCAAGGCTGATCCGGCACTGTCAGAAATGGCCCTTCTGCGTCAGTCGCGCCTTTCTGTTGCGCCGGTGCGTGAGGCGGAGTGGCACTATCTCTGTCAGATCGGACAGTGGCAGAAACCCTGACAGGAGCTGTCGTGCCTCAACTCAGTCCAAGGCGATCGCGTCAGAAAGGAGGGTAGTAATGCGTGCAGGATCCTCGGGGCGGAGGGATGCAAAACCGATGACAAGTCCTTCATGCCGGGCTGTCAGACAAAGTGCAGAAAGACGGACCACACGATAGCCTGCGTCGGCCAATACATTCTGGCATCGTGTTTCATGGCCCGGTTTTCTGAAACGGACGCTGAGCTGAACACCGCCTCGAGGGCGCATGACAACGAGATCCGGGCAGGTGGAAAGCGCATCGAATAATGCGTTTCCCCGTTTCTGATAGAGCCGGGAAATATGTCGAAGATGCTTGCGATAATGACCGGATTGCATGAATTCGGCCAGCGCCATCTGTGCATGCAGATTGGCGGCACACCCTGTACTGCGATGGGCTGTTCTCATGGGAGTGATGAGGGGTTCAGGCACGACCATCCAGCCAAGCCTCAGGCCCGGCAGAAGTGTCTTTGATACCGAGCCAAGATACACGCACTCTGCCCCGGAGGAATGAGCGGTAAGCGCAGCAATTTCGCGCCCGTGCCAGAGAAACTCGCTGTCATAATCATCTTCAAGGATAAGCGCACCCTGCCGGCGTGCCTGATCGAGCAGGGTGAGGCGTCGTTCCAACCCCATTCGTCCGCCAAGCGGATACTGGTTTGACGGCGTGATATAGATGAGACGGGCATCCGTTGGCACGGCCCCGACCTGCATGCCTTCCTCATCAACAGGCACTGACCGGATTTGCACCCCATTGGCCAGAAAAACGGCTCTTGCACCAAGATAGCCAGGATCCTCGATCGCAATGCTGTCACCCGGATCCGTCATGATCCGGGTAATCAGATCCAGCGACGCCTGTGTGCCACATGTGATGAGTATCTGATCGGGACTTATGTCAAGGCCACGATCACGGGCAAGCCTTGTGCAAAGCGTCTCCCGTAAAATGCGAGCTCCATAATAGCCTTCATATCCGGCTTCGTCTCCATACCTGTGGCGTGCCTGACGACGTAGCATCTGTGCCCAGAGATCAGCAGGGAATTCAGTTTCGTCTGGCAGGCCTGGCGCCAGTCTTCCAGCATTGGTTGCGTAGCTCGTGGCGCGTGCATCGAGAGACATCTGTCTGCCTCGTTCAGACAGATCTGGCGCGACAGGGCCTTGCCGGTTGACGGGAGGTGCAGCAGGCAGACGAACTACTGGACGGCTACCAGGCCGCATCTCGACAAGCCCTTCAGCGCGCAGAAGGTCGTAAGCACTGCTGATCGAGCTGCGCGATAAACCGAGTATCGCAGCCGCCTGACGGGTAGACGGAAGAACGGCCTCATCAGAAACACGACCAGTTCGTATCGCGGCACCAAGCGCGTGAAAAAGCTGCACGGGCAGCGTCTCGTTGCTTGCGGGATCAGGCGACCAGAAGGCAGGCAGAAAAACTGGCATGAAAAAATACCAAGAAACCGGATATCGAAGTGGTCCAGTTCGGTTGATAGATCCTCTGACGTCAAGCTGGTTTTTCTGGAGAGCAGGAGAGGAAGATGGTTCCCGATTACGCAAAGGCCCGTCAGGGCAGGCGCGCGCATTATGACGAGGCGACCATTCACGCCATTCTTGATACGGGTCTTGTGGGCCATGTTGGTTTTGTTGCCGAAGGCCGCCCGATGGTCATCCCTATGGCCTTTGCGAGAAGCGGATCGACGCTTTACATTCACGGGGCATCAAAAACCCGACTGATGGGGCTGGATGGGCAGAAACTCTGTCTGACCGTGACCCATCTGACCGGGATCGTGGTAGCCCGCTCTTCCTTTCACCATTCCGTCAATTACCGCAGTGCTGTCATACATGGTGAAGCCCGCAGGGTGACCGGCGAGGAACATCATCGCGCGCTCGATGCGGTTACCAATCATCTTCTGCCCGGTCGAACCAGTGAGTTGCGCGCGATGACAGCGCAGGAGCTCAAGGCGACGGGCGTGATTGCGCTCGAAATCGAGGCCGCCAGTGCCAAGATACGTACGGGGCCGCCCATTGAGGACCCGGTCGATCTTCCTTCGACACTCTGGGGCGGCGTCGTGCCTGTCGTGACGGCCTTGGGTACTGGCATTCAGGATGCCCATACTCCGGAAGGCGTGCCTCTGCCGGCGTCGATACGCGCGGCCCAGGCAAAATTCGTTGCCTGAGTTCTGCTCCGGGAGGGAGATATTTAGACGCCGGAAGGGTGGGGCAAATTCAGGGAGGTAATGATCTGGGCAGGGCTGGGGAGGGCATTGATGCTTGCAGGACGAAGACGGTTTGCTTCGATCAGAAGCTGACAGGCTTGGAGCATGTCCGCCCCCAGATCATGATGAAGAATTGCCGTCAGCGTCCCATCTGCAAGGAGTGCCCTGTTATCCCTGTCCAGATCATGACCAATAAAGACTCGTGGTATCCGGTTGCATTTCTCAAGTGCTGCCGCAATTGCCTTGTTGCCTCCTCCGATCGAATAGATGGCCTCGATTCTGGGATGGGCAAGAAGAGCCTGTTCGACAAGGTCATAGGTCCGCCAGTCGAGACCGTTACCCTCTCCCAGGGAAACAATACCCAGATGAGGTGCATGACAGGAGAGATATTGCCGAAAGCTGCGTTCCCGTTCTTCCTCTCCCTTGAATCGGGCGCTGGACACGACGACGAGTACCGAACTCTCCGCATAGAGCAGGCGTGGCATCCATCCTGCAATAAGCCATGCGGCCGTGCTGCCTGCTCCGTGGTTATCGAGGCCGATATAGGCCAGACGGTCGCTGCCATGGAGATCGGTCACAAGGGTGATGACAGGAATGCGAGCCCGAACACAGGCCCGGATTTCTTCGCGAATGGCTGGATGATCCGGGGCCTTGAGAAGGATGCCATTCGAACCGCGTTTGCGGATACGTGCCATAATGGCGGCTGTCTCCCTGCCTGTCGCTGTCTCGCTCAGATGCGCACGCACGCGCAGGGCGATAGGCAGCAATGCGGGCAGTTGGGCTTCAAGTGCCATCCGGACAGCAGAAGAGAAGCGGTTTGGTGCCTCCATCACCAGATCAATGACCATCCGGCTGCCTTGCAGGGAGTTTTCGAGGCTCTGGCGTGAGAGCTCGTCCATGGCCTGATACACGCGTCGTCTTGTGGCGGGACGTACGCCCTCTCGATCATGCAGTACACGGTCCACGGTGGCGAGGCCAACACCAGCCTGTCTCGCAATATCCTTGAGGGGATGTTTGTCAGCCATACCTTCTTCCTGAGGTGTTTTTGAGGTGTTTCAGGTCTGTGGAGGGCAATTACAAAACCGTAATCTCATTGTGTCGCCTCTCGAGGGCCGATGGGCAAGGGGCCCGTGGCGGGAAAAGGGGGACAGGACCGGAGTGTAAACAGTGAAGCCCGATACTCTCTCTGAAAAAAAAACGGATCAGAACTGGTATTCGCCAGATTCCGTATCGCTTGAAGATCTGAAAATCCTGACGGGTCAGAAAGTTACCCTGCGTGATTACCCTCTTGCCTCTGATATCGGAGGTGGACAGGTCCCTCTCTATGATTGCGCTGCGTTGCGTCGTCTTTTGGCCCAGCCGGAAGGCAGGTGCCGCATCATGGCCGAATGGGTTTCCGTACTTAAAGACGGGCCGGGTATCATCGTGCTGAAACAGGCTTTCGACGATGTCGAGGCTCTGGATCACGTTACCGTCCAGTTCGAGAAGCTGATTGCCAATGAACGGCGGAATGGCATGGAAACAGGCGATCACTTCGCCAAAAAGGGAGCGAATGACCGCGTCTGGAACGCTCTCGAAAAGCTGTGCCTGCTCGATCCCGAAGGTTTTGTCCGTTATTACGCCAATGACATGATCGCGCTTGTCAGCGAAGCCTGGCTCGGTCCAGCCTATCAGATCACGTCACAGGTCAATGTGGTCAATCCCGGTGGTGAGGCACAATCCGTCCATCGTGATTACCATCTTGGCTTCCAGTCTTCCCGACAGGTGAGTCAATATCCCGCGCATGTTCATGCTCTTTCACCTTTCCTGACCTTGCAGGGAGCGGTGGCGCATTGTGACATGCCGCTCGAAAGCGGACCGACGCTGTATATGCCGTTTACCCAGAAATATGGCCCCGGCTATCTGGCGACGCAGACCCCGGAGGTGAGGGAGTGGTTCAACGAGAATTATCTCCAGCTTTCCTTGCACAAGGGTGATGCTGTTTTTTTCAGCCCGGCATTGTTTCACGCTGCGGGGAGTAACCGTTCCAGAAGCACAAGGCGGATGGCCAATCTCCTTCAGGTGTCGTCCGCATTCGGACGGGCGATGGAGAGTATGGATCGGGCCCGTATGGCCCGTGCTTTGTATCCGGTGCTGCAGGAACACAACCGGGACCAGAGCCTTGCACAGGAGGCAATTGGCCGGGTCATTGCCGCAAGTGCGGAAGGCTATGCCTTTCCGACCAATCTCGATCGCGACCCACCGATTGGTGGGTTAGCACCGCAAAGTCAACAGGCCCTGTTCCGTCAGGCGCTGGAGGAAAACTGGGCAGAGGCGCGTTTCGTCGAAGCGCTTGCAGAACGGGTCAGAAGCACACTGACCTGAAAGACGAAATGAGCAGGCTGGTCGGGGATTTCTCGCTCCTCGGCCGGTTCAGCCTTTCCGCTGGATTTCGGCTGTCTCATATCAGCTGCTGTGAAAAACTATCTGACTATTCTGTTGTCTAGAAATTTCTTCTCACGAATTATTCATATTACACATCTGTATAGTCAAAAAAACTGTAAATCATTGCAAATAAATTATAAATCCTGATGAAAATACGGAATCACAAGCGGAAAAGGTTAATAAACCTTATGTGAATTATGTATTTTATGTAATAAACATGGTATGGAAGAAAGATCTGTCGGGTATTCCGGTGGAATTGCTGCCATTGCACAGACTTTCTTGATAGAAAACATTTTTATACCGTAATAATTTTGTAAATATTGCCGGTAATGCCCACAACATGACACGGGCGGCGGCTTCGCTCTGACTGGCAGCTTGTTCGCAGGTTTCCGATAACCAGATACGGAGTAAAATCGTGAAGCGTACGGGTTTTTTCTCGGATGAGACCTGCTTCTGGCATGTCGGACAGCCGCATGTTGGTCCGCTGCCAGTGGGGGGCTGGGTTCAGCCAACGGCGGGCGCCAGTCTGCCAGAATCGCCAGACAGCAAACGGCGCCTGAAAAGTCTGCTTGATGTCTCGGGATTATTGGCAGAACTGGTATGCCACAGTGCTCCGGCCGCGTACGAGGAGGATCTGCTGCGCGTCCATACGCCGGATTATCTGGCCGCTTTCAGCGCCCTGAGCGCTGCCGAGGGTGGTACGATGGGACCGCAGGCCAGTTTCGGCAAAGGCAGTTACGATTATGCACGCAAATCGGCCGGGCTGGTGATGCGTGCTGTGGACATGGTTCTGGTTGGCGAGCTGGACACTGCCTATGCGCTCAGTCGACCGCCCGGGCATCATTGCCTGCCTGACCAGGCGATGGGCTTCTGCTTCCTGGCCAATATCCCTATCGCCATTGAGGCAGCGCGTTTTCGACATGGCATTTCCCGCATTGCCGTCGTGGATTGGGACGTACATCATGGTAACGGGACTGAGGCGATCTTCTATGATCGTGCTGATGTACTGACGATTTCGATCCATCAGGAGAATTGCTTTCCTGCAGGCTTCGGCGGCACGGAACGTCGGGGCGTGGGAGCGGGAACAGGATATAATATCAATATCCCGCTCCTGCCAGGCGGCGGCCATGAGGCGTATGTCGGCGCCATGGAAAAGATCGTGGTGCCAGCCCTGATGGATTATCGTCCGGAGCTGATCATCGTCGCCTGCGGTTTCGATGCCAATGCGTTCGATCCGCTGGCCCGGATGATGCTGGCGTCACCGACATACCGCTATCTCATGTCACGTATTATGGACGTTGCGGAAATTTGCTGTGCCGGCAAGGTCGTCGCCGCGCATGAGGGAGGGTATTCCGAGGCCTATGTACCGTTCTGCGGGCAGGCACTGATCGAGACGATGGCCGACCACAAGACTGCCGTCGTGGATGAGATCGAACCCTTTATCGCACTTCAGCAACCTTCCGCCCGCTTCGCGGCCTTTCAGAACATGATTCTGGACGAAATGGCTGCCGGATTCGGTCTGGCCTCGTCATGATGAAACTCTCACCAACCGACGCAGCCCTGTTCGCACGCCGTCAGGCCGTGATGGGAACCGCCTCTCCCTTGTTTTACGACACGCCTCTCCACGCGGTCAGCGCCCAGGGGGTATGGCTGACGGATAGTGCCGGTCGACGCTATCTGGATGCCTATAACAACGTGCCGCATGTCGGACATTGTCACCCGAGGGTGGTGCAGGCGATCACGGACCAGATTGCGCGCCTTAACATCCACACGCGCTATCTTACCGAACCCGTCGTCGCTTATGCTGAAAGGCTTGTGGCAACCGTTGATGCACCGCTGAACGTGGTGCAGTTCTGCTGCACCGGCACCGAAGCAAACGAGCTGGCGTTGCGCATGGCGCGCTTCGGTAGCGGGCAGCACGGCGTTATTGTCAGCGATTTCAGCTATCACGGCAATTCCTCCACGCTGGCAGCATTGACCACCGGCCTGCCTGCTCCCGAAGCCCTTGCGCCGTGGGTCCGTACAATACGCATCCCCGACGTGACAGGGCGTCCTGCCAGTGAGCATCCGGCGATTCTGGCTGAAGCCTTGCGGGCTGTGTCCGACGCCGTCGCATCCCTGCAGGAGGCCGGCTACGGCGTCGCGGCACTGCTGCTGGATACCGTCTTTTCGACCGAAGGGCTGAGAGCGGTACCCGAAGGCTATCTGGCTGGTGCAGTGGCGCGGATCCGTGATGCCGGCGGCTTTTTTATAGGAGACGAGGTACAGCCGGGTTTCGGCCGCACAGGCGGTGTAATGTGGGGATACCAGCGTCACGGGATCGTGCCGGATTTCGTGACCTTGGGCAAACCCATGGGCAATGGCCTGCCGGTAGCAGGCGTGATCACGCGGCGTGATCTTCTGGAGTCCTTCGGCAAGGCCGCGCTCTATTTCAACACGTTCGGCGGAAATCCGGTTTCGGCCGTCGCCGGGTTGGCGGTGATGGATGTTCTGCGCGACGAGGACCTTTTGGCTCACGCCCAGCGTCTGGGCGCGTGCGTAAAGGACGAACTGGGGACATTGGCGACGAGACATGACGGTATTCAGGATGTTCGCGGCTGCGGTCTGTTTTTTGGCCTCACGTTCGTTCATCCCGGCACGGGAATCCCGGATGCCGCACGGACCCGGCGCGTCGTGAATGCCATGCGTGAGCACGGCGTGCTGATCAGTCGCATTGGTCCGGACGACAATGTGCTGAAGATCCGTCCCCCCATGGTCATTCAGGAGGATGAGGCGGCACTGCTTATCGCTACGCTCGATACGGTTCTGGCCAGGGTCCCACACCAATGAACGAGGCAATGCTGACCGCCGAGGCGATCACTGTGCTCGGGCAATGGACGGGGGGCTGGCAGGTCGAACGTCTGCTCAAGTATCGGGAGAATGCCGTTTTTGCGGTTTCGGATGCCACGGGGCAGCGCGCAGTGCTGCGCCTGCACCGGCCGGGTTATCACAATGCGGCAGCCCTGCATTCCGAGCTTTCCTGGATGAGCGCGCTTGTCGCGCAGGGTTTTCCAGCGCCCTCTCCGATCCGTGCAGCAAACGGCGCCATGATCGTGCCTTATGGTACGGGCGCCAACGGATTTGCAGACATGATGAGTTGGGTGCCTGGGCGACCTGTCGTCGAGATCGACGATCTGCCGACGCTAACCCGCATCTATGCGACGTTAGGGGACATGCTCGGACGGATGCACCGCGATGCTGCACACTGGACGCCGCCTGCGGATTTTTTTCGTCCCGCCTGGGACCATGATGCCCTGTTAGGCGAGACGCCCCTCTGGGGTAATTTCCGTGCGTTTCCTGGCCTGCACGGTGCAGGACGCGAAATAGTGCTGCATGCGGCGGAACGAGCCAGTGAGGCGTTGCGGGCCCTGAGTACCGGGCCGGCACATTACGGCCTCATTCATGCCGATGCCCTGGCAGATAATGTGATATTTGACGAGCACGCGGGCGTGACACTGATTGATTTCGATGATTGCGGGCCAGGGTGGTTCCTGTTCGATATTGTAACCTGCCTGTATTTTCATACGCCAGAAGATCGCCTGCCTGTGCTGGAGCGCGCATTCCTGTCCGCTTATCGTCATCATTTTCATTTCGATACCACCGATCGTGATCACCTCCCGCTGTTCATGTTCCTTCGTGCCCTGACCTATGTGGGCTGGGTACAAAGCCGCCCCGAAACCGAGACGGCGAGGGAACTGGGAGATGCTTTCGCGCGAAGGGCGGAGGAACTTGCCCGCGCGTATCTTGCCCATCGCACGGTATGAGGAACGGATAATGCCCTCCAATCCGCCAACATCCTCGCATCCTGGCGTCTGGCGTCAGCTTCTGGCGCTCGTAGCCCTGTCCGCCGTGGGATCGGTCATGCCACTGGGGGCGCCTGCCCTGGCGGGAGTGCTGGCACGCGGGTTCGCGCTCTCGCCTTCTCAGGTCGGGCTCTATTTTCTGTCGGAACTGGGGGCGACGAGCCTGGTCAGCCTTCCCGCTATTCTTCTTGTGCGTTACGTGCCCTTGCGGCGGGCGATGGCGATGGCCGTCGGTGGCTTCGTTGTTTTCAATCTGCTGTCCTGGTTCGCGGGGTCCTATGCCTGGCTGCTTGCGTTGCGCGTCGGCGCGTCGGCGGCTGGAGGCACCGTGATGATCCTGACCATGACCGGGATCGCCCGCTTGCCACGCCAGGAAGTAGGGTTTGGCGCCTGGGTCGCAGGACAATTGATGCTGAGTGCGCTTGTCATTCTGGCGTTTCCGGTCATAGCCGATCATATCGGGGTTCAGGGGGTTTATGTCTTTGTTGCCCTGTTAATGGCAGGTGCGGCGGTAACCCTTCCATGGCTACCGGCTTCCGTCGCGCCTGGTGCAGCCGAGGTGGGTGTGTCGGTCGACATTCTGGGTACCGGATTGCGCATCGGGGGCGTTCTGCTCTTCTATCTCGCTATCGCTGGCATCTGGACTTTTCTCGAGAAAATCGGCGTTGATTCCGGTCTGTTGCGCGCGCGCGTTGATAGTGCCATGGCCACGGCGGCGTTGTTTGGCATCGTTGGCGGCTTGTGTGCCTCTGCCGTGGGCCGTTGGGTTGACCAGCGCGGCCTTGGGCACGCAGCGCTGGCACTGATGGCAGGTTATGGTTTGATCGTTGTCGCGCTGCTCGCGCTGATAGGCGACCTGTCGGGGCTACGCTTTCTGGGGGCGGCCTGCGTTTTCAAATTCGCTTGGACATTCACTGTGCCATTCGTGCTTGCACGTATCGTGCGTCTGGCAAGAGCCATTGAGACGATGGCAGTCGTCAATCTGACCCTCGGCGCCGGCTTTGCACTGGGGCCGGCTGCCGGGGGGTATGTGCTCCAGACCAGCGGCGGAACGACCCCGCTGCTGCTGGGCGCGTGTCTGCTGCTGGCAGGATCGGTCCTGCTGATTCTCGTGCGTCATAGGCCGAGGGGGCTGATTGACAACGTGTCATGACAGAGGTTCGTGCGGCGGATGCTCGTGAGCTGAAAGAGGGCCTGATTCTGATCTGTGATCATCCTTGCCGGTAGTGGTGGACTCTCGATCAGAACGAGTGTGTTTCCTACGCTTTATGCGATCACGGCTTTCTCCCATTGGAGCATCGTAATCGCTGCGAATATGTGAAAACCCCGCTTTTATGCTTTGGTTAGTTCACATCAGCCAATGTGTCCTCATCATCATCTCCTCGCCGCCAGTATCCGGCCGCACGTATCTGCGCTCTTGGCACAGCCTCCTCATTCACGAGATGATCGCGCAAGGTGCGTACGACGTTGATCTCCGCTGCGATCCAGACATGAAGTTTGTCTGTTGCAGGCAGAACGACATGACGCAGCAGGGCGTGGAGGGTCTCATCACCACCCTTCTGGCATCGATGCACCTCCATCCAGGCATGGCTGAAAAGCGGATAGGTTTTCTCGGTTTCCCGGGTGTCGAGAAGCACAACGGCACGGTGATTGGGGGGGAGGGTTTCAAGCGTGCGGGCGATGGCAGGCAAGGCCGTATCATCGCCAATCAGCAAGTGACGGGTCAGCGTATCCGGGACGATATGCGATGCTTTGGGGCCCCCCATGCCAAGTATCTGGCCTTTTCTGGCCTGAGCCGCCCATCGTGTGGCGGGGCCCTCTTCATGAAGCACGAAATCGATGATCAGCTCACGCTGTTCTTCGTCAAACCGTCTTGGCGTGTAATCACGGGCGATCACACGTGGGTCATGCACTGCACTGCGATCGGCTCCTATTTCGGGCAGGATCAGCTCGTCACTCCCCGGTTGCGGAAAGAACAGCTTGACGTGATCATCAGTACCCGCAGTCACGAAATCATGCAGGTCATCTCCCTTGAAGACGATGCGCTGCATTGTGCTGGAGAGAGGGATGATTTCCGCAACTTCGATACGTCGAAGCCGCAGGGGGTGGCGTATCTTAACGGGAATATGTTCCGTGCTGGTCATGACTGGTTTTCCCCTGTAATTTCCAGGGCTGCGCGCGTGAGTATGGCCGCTATACGTCGCGCTTCCGCAGGGCTGCAGCCACGGCGGTCATAGAGGGCTGTCTTGATCTTGTGCCGCGCCTTGTGCAGGCCATCCGCGGCCTCGGGGTCCGCATCATGCAGCCCTGCAAAAGCCTCACGGACCTCGCTCATACGGCTGCCGATACGCGCCAGAATATCCAGAATGCGCTCTGCTTCCGCCCTGTTGCCGGACAGCTGGTCGCAGCCTTGTCTGGTGATGGTGTAGAGTTTGCGCGTACCCTCAGGGGTCACCTCAGCTTGTCCGATTTCCTCAAGATAGGTGAGGGCCGGATACACCATGCCGGGGCTGGGTTTGTAGAAACCGTTGGAACGCTCTTCGAGCCTGCGGATGATTTCATATCCATGAGCCGGGCTTTCTTCCAGCAGGGCAAGAATAACGAGCTGAAGCTCCTCGGAACTCAGTTTGCGCCCACCCGGAATGTCGCTGCCGCGATGGCGGCCAAAGCGCCCACCGGAGCGATGACCCCCATGAGAACGACGGCCCTCACCGGAACCGGCGCCGTCGTGACGGCTGAATGCATGTCGAAAATGATGACGGAAAAGCATCTATATCTCCTGTTATATCTTAAGAGTGTATTATCTTAAGATATAACGCAAGAGTATTCTGCATATGGTCCTTTTTCTCCAAAGGGCGTTTCCGCACAGCCTGCTTTGGCCCATGAAGACCAAAGCAGGAAAAAGGGCTCAGCAGGCCCAGACGGTCTTGATATTCATGAACTCATGCAGGCCGAGTTCAGTCAGTTCGCGGCCATAGCCGCTGGCTTTCACGCCACCGATGGGGAGGGCCGGGTCAGATGCTGTAATCCGGTTGATGAAAACGCCGCCAGTTTCGATTCGCTGGGCGAGGGTCTGAGCGAGAGCGGCATCCTCTGTCCACAGACTGGCACCAAGCCCGTAGGCGCTGTCATTGGCCAGGGAGATGGCGTGCTCGACATCGCGTGCTTCGATAAGGCAGGCAACAGGGCCAAAAAGCTCTTCCTTGAACGCAGTCATATGGCGAGTGATACCTGCAAGAACGGTTGGTTCGTACCAGGCGCCGGGACGATCGACCGCTTTGCCGCCCAGCAGCAGCTGGGCGCCTTCGCAGATGCTGCGCCTGACCTGCTCATGCAACCCGTCACGCAGATCGGCGCGTGCCATAGGTCCTATGAATGCATCGTCACTGAGAGGATCCTGCAGTGTCAGGGAACGCGCCTTTTCAAGGAATTTCTGAGCAAAGGCTTCGGCAATCGGTGCTTCGAGTATGATGCGCTTGGCTGCGATGCAGACCTGACCGCAATTGGCGAAGCGCGCGGCAATAGCCGCATCGACCGCCTTGTCGAGATCTGCAGTGGCGAGAACAATGAACGGATCAGAGCCGCCGAGTTCGAGGAGTGATTTCTTTCCGTTCTGACCGGCGATCCCGGCAAGGATACGCCCGGCTCGCACACTCCCTGTGACAGTCACGCCGGAAATCCGGGAATCGGCAATCACATGGGCGGTCTGTTCACGGGAGAGATTGACACTCATGAAAACGTCGTCGAGATCGCATTCGCGGGCGATTTCGTTGAGTAATTCGCCGCAACCCAGTGTATTTTCAGCCGGCTTGACGATGAAGCCATTTCCTCCGACCAGAATTGGCACGGCTGCGCGGATGATCTGCCAGTACGGGAAATTCCAGGGCATGACGGCCAGAACGATTCCGGTTGGCGCATAACTCAGATATGCCTTGCCCACAGGCACGGTCATGGGCTTGTCTCGTAGCAATGCCGGAGCATGCTGGCCGTACCAGTCGATGACCGAAGCGCATTTTTCGATCTCGGTGCGCGCCGAGCTGATTGTCTTGCCCATTTCCAGGGTTGCCATGCGCGCCAGTTCATCCTTGCGCTCGCGCAGTCTGGTAGCAAAACGATGCAGCAGATCCAGACGGGCACCCAGGGATTTCGCCCGCCATCCTTCATAGCCTCGCTCAACCTGACGCAGCGTATCATGCACCGCGCTGTCAGACAGGAAGGGATAATAGTTCAGGGTCTCGCCGTTGGCTGGGTTGACTGTCGAGACGCCGTCATCGGAGTGCGGGCTGGTCATGATTTCTACCTCTGGTTGTTGTTTCAATAACGCCATACCTGTTGCGTCGGATTGTCTGACCGGATCAGTTGGGCCCTTGCTTGGCGGAAGAAGTACCGCCGATAGCCGCCGAGAGTGTTCCGCAAGCAAGGAGCAGATGCTCCCGAACATGACGGAGAAAGCTGTTCTTGCACTATGGTCCGGTTTAGGCCGCAGGAGTAACATCCCCCGGGAGTGAGCTGGCTCCTGTTGCGTTGTCTGGCCTCCTGAGAGGAGGCTGACTGTTTCGTTTTCCTCTGACGGTGTAGGATGAAAAAAAACCGGCTTCGCCACAATATTTGGTGACTGCCGGTAAGGTCAGGCGTTGCGTCTGTCATCACAGGACCTGTCATTTCCAGCCCCGCCTTGCGGGCGTGCCAGCTCAGGGAGAACACATCTCATGGCTCCAGCAACCGGATCAACCTTCTCCGGCATCGGCGAAATCGCTCCTCTCGCCCTCGACAGCGAGTCCCTGGCGCAGCTTCAGGCAGCTCTTGCCAAGGTTGAACACGGGCGTGGTGTGCTTGTACGTCTGGCTGATCTGATGGGTGGTGCTGTAGGGCAGGCGACACGGCTTGGTATGCAGGGCCTGGGCATGGCGCCCAATATCCAGGCCAAGCTGCAGGGCCTTGCCGAAGCATCCATCACACGGGCTTTCGATGTTGCCATTCTGGGTATGGCGCAGGAATCTGCCGTCAAGGCTCCAAAATGGCGTGATCCGGCAGCTCAGGCGGCCGTTGCCGTATCCGGGGCGCTTGGTGGTTTCGGGGGTGTTGTGGGGTTGATGCCTGATATCGGGTTCACGACTCTCACAATCATGCGTGAAATCGCCAGGATTGCGCGTGAGGAAGGCGAGGATCTGTCTGACGACGATACCAGGCGGGCCTGTCTTGAGGTTTTCGCTCTCAAAGGGTTTCTCGCCGGTCGGTCGGGCGACGAAAGCGAGCTGGGCTTCTTTTCTGCCCGGGCCCTTATGCGTGGCAAACCAATCGTTCTACTTATTGCCGAAGTCGCCTCGCATTATGGTATCGGACTGTCGCGTAAATTCGCCCTGCAAATGGTACCTGTAGCAGGGGCACTCTGTGGTGCTTCCCTGAATGCGGCTTTTCTCTCACATTACCGTGCTGTGGCCCGGGCCCAGTTTACCATCAGACGTCTGGAGCGGCAGCACGGACCGATTGTGCGTGATACGGCACAGCATATGCGTCAGACAGGTAGCGTCGACGCGAGTATCTGATCGCAGATCACTTACCCTGTTGCCGAGACAGGGCAGGCTCTTTCAATCCGGCTTGCGGGTGTAGAAGATTTCAAAAATACCAACCGGTACAAGCTGGATCGAGAAGATCACTGTCATGACGAAAGCGAGCACCTGGTAATGTGGGGCGATAAAGGCCAGCACAGCGCAGAGCGCAATGCCGATCAGATAAACGAAAGTCAAAGGCATGCCGGAATCCCATCACAAGCTGGCAGAATGATCGGCTATCATAACCAGCTGATAGCCGCCTATCAGAAAGTGTCTGTTGCTGGCGAGTTGCGGCATAATTCCTGTCATGTCTGATCTTTTGACGCCGGAGCACCTGCTGGGTGCCTATCGCATGGGTGTTTTCCCCATGTCAGAAGGAAGAGACGCCAGGGATATTACCTGGCATCGCCCCCTGGAGCGCGGGGTATTGCCCCTGGATTGTCGCTTTCATCTTTCCCGCAGGCTGGCACGAACCGTGCTCCGGGGACGCTTCACGGTAACCTGTGACAGGTGTTTCGAAGAGGTAATAGGCTTGTGTGCCGAAACCTCAGGTCGTGATGAGACCTGGATCAGCCAGCGCCTGCAGGGGCATTACAGCCAGTTACATCGTCTCGGTCATGCCCATTCGGTAGAGAGCTGGGCGGATGGGGCACTGGTTGGCGGGCTTTACGGTGTCAGAATCGGCGGAGCCTTTTTTGGCGAGAGCATGTTCTCGCGTTGTACGGATGCCTCCAAGGTGGCGCTTGTCCACCTCGTCGCCGCACTGCGCCGCAATGGCTTTGCATTGCTCGATACGCAGTTCCCCACGGCTCATCTCGAAACCTTTGGCTGTCTCACTGTTCCTGATGAGACTTATCGGTTGATGCTGGACCATGCGGTCGGGATTGGGGCATCGTGGAATGAAGATCTTTCGCTGGACAGTCTTCGGCAGGAGATCATCCGTCTTCGTGAAGGCAGTAATGCCCGGCACGACGTTTAGGAGGGGATAAGATGTCACTATTCCAGGCAAAAGGCGCTGCGGCGTTCTCTCTGGTGGCTGTTATGGCCGGAGGGGCTACGACAGCGCTGGCACAGCAGCATCCAAGACTGTCACCCGCTCGTGATGTGACTGTGGTCTACTCGGTCCAGCCCGAGAAGATGTCCACGCCTACCGAGGCAATCGTTCAGTTCAAGGCTGAAGGGGACAAGCTGCGTATCGATGCCCCTGATCATGCAGGCTCGACCATTCTGGATCGCCCTGCCCAGCGCGTGACGCTGATCATGCACAAGCAGCGTGTCTATACGAGTTTTTCGCCCAATCATGGGCTGCGCAACCCGTTCATGCTGGATATGGCGATGCAGTATGCTCCGGACGGGACAAGCTCCGTTGCCGGGCTGGCCTGTAACAAATGGACGATTACTTCGTCTCACGGCAAGGCTACGGCCTGCGTGACGGAAGATGGCGTGATCCTGAGCGAGGAGGGGGTTGATGCTGATGGTTTACGTGGCAAGCTCGCAGCGCAGAAAGTGACCTATGGACCGATTGCGGAAGACCAGTTCGTGCCTCCGACCGATTATCAGCAGATAACGGGTCATATGCCGATTCCCCATGGGGGTGGCCCTCTGAGGTCCAGCAATCCGTGATTATGAAAATTCCTGCTGTTTGCGGTCTTGTTCTCGTTTCATTCACATCAGCTATGGCATCGTCCGGTGATGCAGATCAGGGTCCGGTGACGACACCCTATGTCACGCCACGGGTTGATGTGGATGTGACGTATCAGGCCACCGGGCCTGACGGTCAGGTCTATGCCCAGCGTATGCGGTGGAATGCCGCCCACTGGCAGCAGCGCCTGGATATGCAGAGCACGGGTCTCATCATGCTGACGGATTACCGGGCTCACCGTCTGTCGGTCGTCGATATGCGCGCCCGGACTTATACGGTATCAGGCGCTCCGGATGCGCAGTTTGCCCCGCCCGGCCAGCGCGCTGCTGGACAGTGGCTCAGAGGGGCTGCAGACCAGGTGGCCAATCAGCCCTGTACCCACTGGAAATCGACCGATACTGATGGTCGAAATGCCGACTTCTGTTACACTGACAAGGGTGTGCTTCTGGCTGCGACGCAGGACGCGGTCCCGCTCGTCCGCGCTACCTCCTACGCTGAAATTCCGCAAGGGCCAGAGATTTTCAGAGAACCGGACGGCTTTCATGAAATCGATGCCGTAAAGCTTGCCCACTGAAGGCAGAGAAACGGGTGACGGGCATGATTGAGCAAATATGTTACAATCTTGCCCGTTTTTCGTCCTGTTCCGTCCCAAAATCGACACCATATCGACGTTATAAGGTTGATGTCGGACCGGTTCGATTGTTTGGCCCGGTTCGTCGAGGAGATTTCGTCAATGCGTCGTATCCTGAAAATTGGCCTAGCGGCTTTACCTCTGGCAGGTCTTCTGGGGGGCGCTCCCTTGGCTCATGCACACCCTTATGGTTGGGGTGGCGGTCCTGGCTGGCATGGTGACTGGCGCGGAGATCGTGGCTGGCGACGTGGTGGACGTGGCAGTGCTTTTGTTGGTGGACTGGTCGGTGGGCTTGTGGGTGGCGCCGTAATCGGTGCGATGGCACGGCCCTACGCGCCACCGCCGCCTGTTATCTATGCGCCGCCACCGCCACCGCCTGTTGTTTATCAGCCCCCTCCGCGGGTGGTTTACCCGCCACCGGTTGCGGTCTATCCCTCCTATCCTGCTTACCCTCCCTATTGATTACGAGGTTTCGATTTCATCATGGTAGCTATCGGCGATAGGGCGCCTGCCTTTTCCCTTCCTGCATGCGGTGGCCAGACTATTGGCAGCGAGACTCTGAAAGGGCAGCCCTATCTGGTCTATTTCTATCCCAAGGCTGATACGCCCGGATGTACAACACAGGCCTGTGACCTGCGTGACCAGAAGCAGACTCTGGGTACGCTGGGTCTCAAGGTGATCGGAGTCAGTCCGGATCCTGTCGAGAAGCTCGACCGTTTCGCCAGAAAATATGGCCTTGATTTCATTCTTGCCAGCGACGAGCAGCATGAGCTTGCCGATCAGTACGGCACGTGGGTTGAGAAAACCAATTACGGCAAAACCTATTTCGGTATGGAGCGCAGTTCGTTTCTGGTCGATGCAGATGGTGTGATTCGGGCCATCTGGCGCAAGGTTAAGCCCGCCGAGCATGTCGCGCTGGTGACCGAAGCAGCCTCAGAATTGTAGATTTTCGGAAGCATAGTGCCGCACGATTTTTTTCATCGTGCGTCCTGGCGGGCGTTCCGTCTCGGGGCGCTTTTAGTAGCCATGCCACTGGCAGTCGTGTTTGTGGCGGTTACTGCCCTGTTATGGCGTCTTTCCTGCGGACCACTCGAAGTGACATGGGTGGCCCGTCATTTTACTCCGATTGCCATACAGGCTGGTGAACAGTCCGGTCATCCTGCAGGTCGTCTGACTTGGGACAGGGTCTTCCTGAGCTGGAAACCGGGACTGAGGCATGTCCATCCCCTGCTGATGTTTGATGCCCGGGGCCTGCGTATTCTTCGTCGCGACGGCACAGAGGCTGTTACGATGCGCAATGCCCATATGGCCCTGCGGATGGCGCCTCTTCTGCATGGCTCTTTTGAGCCAACATCTCTTGATCTTGATAATGCGCGGGTTGTCCTGCGCCGGAATCCCGACGGCGGAGTCGACCTTGACTGGCCGGGAGCAGTCCATCGGGCTTCAGGATCCGGCGGTCTTTCGGTTGCTTTCCTGCATGAAGTGAAGATTCAGGCAGTGACAGTCGTGTTGCGTGACGCTGTATCAGGACATCAGTCAGAAACAGGTGATGTCGGATTGCGTATCGAGCATGCCGACCTTGCCCGCCCGTCGGGTACCGATATCGCCGAATGGACCGGCAACCTCATGGGCACCGTTGGTCCTGTCCTCAATCCCGTCATGCCTTTCTCGGCGCAGGGCACCAGGAAAAGTGAAGGCATCGTATGGCATGTTCTGTCCGGCCCGGTAATGCCGGATCTGTTTGCTGGACTATTGCCTCATGCTCGCGCATGGCATGTGCCGGTCACGCTCGATACGCGTTTTCTGCTCTTGCCGATGGCGCAGCAGGGCAAGGCTGCCTTCCCTGTTGCTGATGCCGTTATCGGTGTCGCTTTTGGCAAGGGAATGATTGATCAACATGATGATCAGCCACTCTCGGTTGCTGATGGCGGTATTTCGGCTCATCTCGCTTTTCAGGGCCCAAAAGCAGTCATTGATAACGTGCAGGCACGTATCACCCTGATCGACGACCTGGCACATTCCACAAGTTTTGCCGCCTCCGGCTATCTGACTCTGGATTCCTTGTCTCAGACCAGGCAGATCGATGCAGAAATTTCAGCATCGGCCACGACACTTGACGTGTCCCATATGGCGGCAATCTGGCCTCGGGTTGTCATGAAGGGGGCGCGGCGCTGGGTTACGCGCAATCTGACCAGCGGTACGGGCAGGGGGCTTGCATTCAAGACACGTATCCAGAGCGACTCCGGCTGGGCGAAACTTCATCCGGTACAGACGACAGCAGCATTGCAGGTTGATGACGTTACTGTTCACTGGCTGCGGCCCATACCACCGATGCGTCATGTTTCAGCCCGATTCAGCTTTGCCGGGCCGGATATACTGAAAATCGATTTTCTGGGCGGTGTGCAGGCAAGCAGTGATGCCAGAGCTGCTCCTGAGCTGCATCTGGATAACGGGACGATGCTGATCAGTGATCTGCTGGATCACGATCAGATCGGCACGATCACCCTGTCAATATCGGGGGATCTTGCAGCCCATCTGGGTCTGCTTGCGCATCCGAGGCTGCATCTGCTCTCGCGTCATCCCTTGCCCTTCACAAATCCGTCCGGCCCGGTCACTGTCACGGGACAACTCAATCTGCCTCTCTCATCGCATATCGAGAATGATCAGATTCATGTCGCTGCGGAGGCGAGGTTCAGTAATGTGGCGCTGGGGCATGTCGTGCTGGGGCGCGATCTGACCCAGGCCACGGGCATCATGAATGCAACGGAGCGTCATTTGACTCTCTCTGGCCATGGATTGCTGGATAACACCCCGACAACAGCACAGATGGAAGAAAAATTTATCAGTCGGGATGGCGGGGCGCGCGAACGGGTACATGCTGTCTCTGTCATTGATCAGGCAGCTCTGGACCGTCTTCATATTGCTGGCCAGGTCGTATTTCAGGGGGCAGCACAGCTTGTCACGGATTATACGGCGCGATTTGATGGTAACGCCGATCTCCTGCTGAATCTCGATCTTGCAAATGCGGCCCTGACCCTTCCTGCCTGGCAGAAAGCCCAGGGCGACAAGGCCTCGGCCTTGGCTCATCTTGCTCTCACGCGCGGCCAGATCACAGCACTCGACGGAGTTCGGGTAGATGGGCAGGACCTGCATGTCGAAGGTCATGGCCAGATCGATCAGGGAGTGGTGCGTAGTGTGGTGCTGGACCAGTTCAGGATCGGTCGCTCGACCGGCGATGCCGTAATCGAAGTGCCCAGTTCAGACGAGGCGCCGGTCAATGTGCACATACGTGCACAGGATCTCGATCTGGTTCCTTTTCTGCATGGCGATAATACCAGGTCTTCTGATGTGGCGGCAGCTTCATCATCCCAGGATCACGCTGTGCAATCCGCGCCTGAAACGTGCTGGAATGTCGATCTGGCAACTGATCGCCTGTTCTACAGCAAGACAGGCTTGTTTGGCGGGGTGGTTGCTCATCTCGAGCATCGTAATCACCGTGTTGAAAAAGTAAGCTTTTCAGCAAGGCAGCCGGTTGCGATAAAGGCCCGGCTCATCCCGAAACCGACTGGACGTTATCTGCAGCTCGATGTCGATAATCTGGGTTTGCTGCTGAATCGCACCGACATGACCAAACGTCTCGAGGGGGGGAGGGCGAAAGTGACCGGTCGCGTCGGAAACGGCGGCAAAGGCCAGCTGCCACCTTTTGAAGGGGTGATTTCCGTCTCTCCTTTTACCTTCTTGCAACCTCCCGCAGCATTGACAGCAGCTACGCGTCTATCAGTTTTCCACTGGTCGCAGGCCAGCAGCGACCGGTTCGAGGTACAGCATCTGCGTCTGCCTGTGAAAGTCGCCAATGATGTCATGACGGTCCATGATGGGCATCTTGGTAATCCGGCCCTTGGGGCCACGCTGGAAGGTAAAATCGATCTGTCACAAGGTCATCTCGACCTGCGGGGAACAGTGGTGCCTGTGTTCGGCCTCAATGCAGCCCCGGGACGCCTGCCCAATATAGGCAAGCTCTTTTCACCTGAAGCGGGAGGTGGTGTGCTGGCGGCCACGTTCAACGTATCGGGAACGGCAGGCAATCCGTCTCTTTCGGTCAATCCTTTTGCCATGTTGTTGCCTGGTGTTATGCGTCAGCTTGCCAAGTAACAGGGCGGCGTGAGTCCTGATCTGGGGAGCTGGGCGTTTCGTCCTGTTTCGGGAAATCAGTAGAGGAGTGCGCCATGCGCGATGACGGCAACGCAGATCTGTTCGGCACTCCTGCCCCCAGGCCAGAGCCTGTTTCGCAGCAGAATGACACAAGGCATCAAAGTACCTCCTCTCCTGATGTTTCGCGCCTCACCCAACCCCTGGCGGATCGGCTGCGACCAAGAGCGCTCTCCGAAGTTGTCGGTCAGGATCATCTGCTTGGCCCGTCAGGGCTGCTCAGTCAGATGCTCAGACGCAATACACTTCCCAGCCTTATTCTCTGGGGCGGTCCGGGATGTGGAAAAACGACGATTGCCCGTCTTCTGGCACGCGAGGCACGGCTGCGTTTCGAACAGATCTCTGCTGTGTTTTCCGGTGTTGCAGATCTCAAGAAAGCCTTTGAAGCCGCGTCGCGTTTCCAGCAGGAAACTGGTCGCGGCACCCTGCTTTTTGTTGATGAAATCCATCGTTTCAATCGGGCCCAGCAGGATGGATTCCTTCCCTATGTCGAACGCGGAACTGTCATTCTGATCGGGGCAACGACCGAGAATCCCTCCTTTGCGCTGAATGGTGCCTTGCTCTCGCGTTGTCAGGTTCTGGTACTCAATCGTCTTGATGATACCGGGCTTGAGAAACTGCTCCAGCGTGCAGAGCAGGAGGCGGGCAGGGCCTTGCCCCTGACCGAAGATGGCAGAGCCGCGCTGAGGGCAATGGCCGATGGAGACGGGCGCTATCTGCTCAATCTGGTAGAGCAGATCCAGGCACTGCCCGAAAATGAACGGCTTGATACGGCGGGTCTTGCCACTGTGGTTGCGCGCAGGGCTGCGCTTTATGACAAGGACCGCGAAGAACATTACAATCTGATATCGGCTCTGCATAAATCCCTTCGTGGTTCTGATCCTGATGCAGGGCTTTACTGGTTTGCCCGTATGCTCGAAGGGGGAGAGGATCCGCGCTATATTGCCAGACGCCTGACCCGTTTTGCGGCTGAGGATGTGGGAATGGCCGATCCTTCGGCTTTACCTCTCGCTGTGGCAGCGTGGGAAACCTTCGAGCGCCTGGGCAGCCCGGAAGGAGAACTGGCTCTCGCACAGCTTGTGGTCCATCTTGCGACGGCACCCAAATCGAATGCCGTTTACAGGGCCTATAACCAGGCGCGCAAACTGGCCCGCGAAACCGGCAGTCTCGGGCCGCCTCATCACATACGTAATGCGCCAACCAAGCTTATGAAGAACATTGGTTACGGCAAGGGCTACGAATACGATCACGATACGGAGGAGGGGTTTTCAGGTCAGAACTACTTCCCTGATGAGATGGAGCGCGTTGCGCTTTACCAGCCGACCGATCGTGGGCAGGAGCGTGAAATCAGAAAAAATCTGGACAGGCAGGCTGCAATACGGGCAAGCCGTCGCCCATGAGTGTTACGACCCGAATTGTCAGTGAAGATGAGGCCGATATACGCCTCGACCGCTGGTTCCGCCGCCATTTTCCCGATCTTACCCAGGGCGCGCTGCAAAAGCTGTGTCGCACCGGACAGGTGCGCGTTGACGGCAAACGCGTAACAGGAGCGAGTCGTCTGGCTCCTGGCCAGAGTTTGCGTATTCCGCCTCTCCCAGCTCCTGTGGCTGCGCAGCCAGACCGTCCGGCTGCTCTCGACCCGCAACTGGCGCGCGAGATCGAGCGTATGGTGATCTATCGCGATGATCATGTGATCGTACTCGATAAGCCGTCCGGGCTTCCCACACAGGGAGGGCCCGGAATTACCAAGCATATCGACATGATGCTCGACGGCTTGCGTGGGGATCTGCATGACCGGCCAAGGCTGGTGCATCGCATTGATCGTGACACATCAGGATTGCTGCTTCTGGCTCGTACACCCGGTGTGGCGGCCAAGCTCGCTGCTGCGTTCCGTGGCCGTGATGTCGACAAGACCTACTGGGCCATCGTCGTCGGTCGCCCCATGCCTGGCTCAGGCGTTATTGACCAGCCTCTTGCCAAGCTTGGCGCTGGCAATGGCGCATTGATGATTGCTGCGACGCGTGATGACGAAGATGCCGTTGTGGCCAAAACCGATTACGAGGTTGTGGATGCTGCAGGCAAAAAACTCTCCTGGCTGGCCCTCAAGCCTCTGACCGGTCGTACGCATCAGCTGCGTGTGCATTGCGAGACCCTGGGCACACCTATTCTCGGTGATCCCAAATATGGTGGGAAGACCGCGCATATGGAGGGATTTGTCGACAGGCTGCACCTCCATGCACGCGCTCTGGAATTTCCACATCCGGCAGGAGGACGTCTGCGTGTGGCAGCCCCCTTGCCATCTCATATGCGCAACACGTTCAAGGACCTTGGCTTTACGCCGGGTGAAACACCCAAACCCGAACGTACCGGATTCAAGGGAAGCAGGAAATGAAACGTCTGGCTGCCGTACTGATTGTCCTTCTTGTACTGGTGACAGGTCTGGCCGTATCGGCACATTTTCTGATTGATCGTTCAAGCCTGAAATCTGACGTTATTGCCGCAGTCAAGCGTCAGACAGGACGCGACCTCACCATGGCGCGGTTTTCAGTCGGTATTCTTCCCTGGCCTGGTGTCAGCGCGCATGAGGTGACGTTTTCTGACGCAGACGAGGAATCTGGTGCGCCGATGCTGCAGGCGCGCGACGTTCGCGCTTCGATCGCACTGCTCCCCCTCCTCTGGCGTGAAATCCGTCTGGAAAATCTTACAGTACAACGTGGCAGTGTCAGGCTGCGCCGCGATGATGCCGGCGTTGCAAACTGGGTTTTCCATCCTGAGTCGGCGAGCCAGCAAACGGCCCGGTCTGGCCCGGCTCACCCTGAGGCGCATTGGGGTCTCAAGATTGGTTCAGTAAAGCTGGATCGGATGATGCTCTCGCTCGATGATCGCTTCGCCCGTCGTGGCGGGGCCCTGTCGGTTACTCATGCCGAATTTGACGGTCTTGCCTCGAGTGCACCTTATATTGATATTCATGCTGTTCATGGGCAGACGCCTTTTCATCTGAACGGCCATATTGGTCCGCTGACCCTGTTGCAGGGCGCCAATCCCCCCTGGGCGCTCAGTCTCGGAGCAACACTTGGCAGGGAAGGGAAGCAGCAGGACTGGCTGAATTTCGACGGTCAGATAAGCGATATGCGTCATATGCGCGGTTTTACCGGCGTATTGCGCGGGGAAATGGCCTCGCTCAAGGATATTGAATCCCTGTTCCCCAATGCCAACCTGCCGGATCTCAAGGTAGTCGGGGGCGAGATCGGTATCTTTGATGCCGATCCACAGGGAAGCAATCCAAAGCTTGATCTCTCACGTCTGGGTGTGAACCATCTTCATCTCCATCTCGGTTCTGCACCTGCATGGCATGGTGTGACTGTGTCCGATCTCCATGCGGATGCGGAGACGCTGTCCTCTGCCTTGACCGTCACAGCTACGATGCAGGGATCTGTACCATCGCTGGCCCTGCAGGGCACTTTCGGTACACTGGCACAGGCTGGAACGTCCTGGCAGACGGCTTTGGACACGCCTCTCGCCGTCTCACTTGATGTGCGTGAAGCGGCTGGACTGGGCAAGCTCAACGGACTGAATGGTCATGTAGCCGGCACAATTGGTGCGACATCTGCCAGGCTTGCCCTTGATGCGAGCGCGGATACCTTGCCCTTGCGTCAGTCAGCGCTTCATCAGCTGACCCTGAAAGGCGTTTTTGAGCGTGATGAAACCGGAAAAACCTGGATCAAAACGCTGACACTGAAAAGTCGTGAAGCCTCGGCTGTTCTTGAGGCAACGACCCGGATTTCATCGCGTCCCGAAATGGACGGCGCACTGCACTTCGAGCATCTCGATCTCGATGCCCTTGGCGCATTGTGGAAAAAGACAAAATCCGTCGTAGGAACGCCCTCTGTCCGGCCCGTCCTGCCGACCCCTGTTCCGGTGCCGTCCGCCACGCCTGCCCCTACCACGTCCGGAGAGCCCTCTTCAGGATCAACTCTGCCTTCAGCACAAAGCATGATGGCCTTGCCGACCAGCAACGCTATCCCGCCTGAAGCGGAGCTTTCCTGGGCCAGGCTGCTTCATGACGGACAGGGTGTGCTGGATATTTCTGCGGACAAGGTACGTTTCAACTCAGCCGATTACACCGGCATTGCTGCCCAGGCGCGTCTGGACTCTGCACGTCTGACACTGGACTCTGTGAAGGGAAGTGGCAATGGCATGACCCTGTCCGGTCGTGCCATCTATGATATGGGGGTGCGTCCTGCAACGCTGTCCCTGTCGCTCACGCCCTTTCTGTTCCCTGCAACGCTCGCCCAGAATATGCTGGCCATGCCCGATTTCTTCAGGGGACCACTTATGTTGGTTGGACAGCTTGAAGCCCATGGCGAGACCAGAGCGGCGTTGATCGCCTCGCTGAGCGGGCATCTCGGTCTTTCCATGGTTGGCGGGACGATTGCGACGACACATCTGGGCCCCTACCTTGGCGATTCGGCGCGGGTTCTGCTCTCGCATGGTGATCTCTCGGTGCGTTGCCTTGGGCTGCACGCACAATTTGCCGGCGGCCAGGCGCAGCTTGACACGATTGGTATCGAGGCGGGCGCATTGAGTCTTTCAGGTCATGGAACCTATGGTTTGATGACGCAGAAACTTGATCTGCATCTTCTGCCGCGCGTGGGTATTGCCGGTACCGGAGCATCCACTGCCGTGCAGGTTACCGGCACCATAGAGGCGCCCCAGGCACATCAGGAGGCCAGTTCCAACGGCCGCTTCGAAATCACCATTGGAGGCAGTGAGCCGGATACATGCCCGGCGCTGCTGAGTACTGCCAGGGAAAATATTGCAGGTGAGATGGCCCCCGAGCGCAAGAAGCACTCAAAGGCCTCTGATCTTCTGCACGGGCTGGGATTACTGCATTGAGCCAGACACTCAAACGTTTCTGGAAAGAAGTGGATGTCGTATCGGACGAAATCCATGGCGGTTATGGGGTGCGTCTGGATGGACGTCCCTTCCGGCTTCCGGGAGGGCATGCGCTCATTCTTGGTTCCAGAGCGCTTGCCGAGGCAATCGCCGACGAATGGCGCCAGATTGCACCAGACGCAGCTTTCAGAACTGCCGAGTTGCCACTGACACAGATGGCGGGGACGCAAATCGAGCGTATTGCTCCTGACAAGGCACAGATCATCGGCGGGCTGATGGCTTATGGTGAGAGTGATCTTCTGTGCTATCGCGCCACAGGACAGCTCGGTGCAGAACAGGATGCCGCTTTCGATCCTGTTCTTGTACTTTTTGAAGCCCGTTACGGTATCAGACCGCCTGTAACACGCAGTCTGCTGCCGCTTGGTGACGGGTTGAAAATATCAGAAGCGTATGCGCTGGCTTTGAGCCGTTTTGATGATGCCGCGCTGACCTGCGCAGCAATATGTGCTCCGGCCACCGGGAGTCTTATTCTGGCGATTGGTCTGGCTGACAGTTGGGTCGATGCTGAATCCGCCTGTGCCATGGCAAGCCTGGAGGAGCGGTACCAGATGGCACAATGGGGCGAGGATGAGGCTATCCTGCAGGAAATCGACCGTAATGCACGGGATATCAGGGACGCCTTACGGTTTGTTGCCCTTTCCCATGAAAAAGCGTGAAACGAGGCATGATTTTGCCATGATTGCTGCCTACCTCAGGGAGCAAGCAAGTCATCACATTAGGTGACTATTGGTTACTGGACCGGATTTGAGGTCAGCTTTAAGACCGGGATTGTAATCAGGCGAAATCGTGCAAGGATGACCAATGTCCGCTCGTATTCAATCCGTAATTGACGACCAGATTTCGGCGGAGGCTCTTATTCGCCGGATCCCGTTCAAGGTTCGTTCGGCTCATTTTGTGGCGCGCTGCGTTCAGAATGTGTGGCTTCTGCTCGCTGCAACGCCTGTCATAGTGCTGATTTGTGCTCTCAAGGGCTAAGAGGAACCGAAAATATTTCAGGGCAGAATTCTGCCTTTTTCCTCGGGACAGTTTTGCTGTGCAGCAGATAATAAAAAAGCCCGGCTCGTGCCGGGCTTTGGTGTTTTCGGGCCAAATCTGTTGGTTCTGTGTGGCTACTGGATCAAGGGAGCAGAACCGTAGCGACCGCTGTTGCCGCAATGCCCTCTTCGCGTCCGGTGAAGCCGAGGCGCTCTGATGTCGTGGCCTTGACCGAAATCCGGTCAACATCAACCTGAAGCAGCGAGGCAAGACGCTCGCGCATGGCCTGGGCATGGGGACCGATCTTGGGACGCTCACAGATAAGCGTTACATCGGCATTGATGAGCATGCCACCGCGCTGACGGATACGCTCACCGGCATGAATCAGGAAACGCGCTGAATCCATGTCTTTCCACTCATTATCAGTAGGTGGAAAATGACGACCGATGTCTCCTTCTGCCAGTGCGCCATAAATGGCGTCGCACAGGGTGTGGATACCCACATCAGCATCAGAATGTCCGGCAAGTCCACGATCGTGGGGTATGGTGATGCCGCAGAGAATCAGCGGGCGACCCGTTTCGAAGGCGTGTACGTCATAGCCCAGTCCCGTGCGCGGGAGTGGGGTCGAGCCGAGCAGTCGTTCCAGACGCACGAGATCCTCCGGTAGGGTCAGTTTGATATTGTCTTCAGCGCCCTGAACCAGGGCCACAGGGTGACCGGCAGCTTCAAGCAGGGCGGCATCATCCGTAACAGGCCCCTGGTGACTGCGGTGCAGCGCCAGCAGAAGGGGAAAGCGGAATCCCTGTGGCGTCTGGGCGCGCCAGAGCGACTCACGGCAAACGGTTGTATCCACCAGTCCGTCACGCCCGCGTTTGAGTGTGTCGGCCACGGGAACGGCTGGAATAGCACCGGGATGCTTTTCCAGTGCGCTCAGTACATTCCTTACCACTCCGGCCGGAACATAAGGCCGTGCACCGTCATGGACCAGGACCAGATCTGGCGGTTCCGGCAGCCGGGCCAGCGCTTCAAGCCCGGCGCGAACGCTATCCTGACGTTCCCGTCCACCTGCAACGGGGGGCAGGGTCTCCAGGCCGTCAAGCGCCTGCAGGAGCAAGGGGTCGTCTCCGACCGGCTGGATAAGGGTCACATGATCACGCAGGGCTTCCGCAGCATGACGAATGACGGTCTTGCCTCCGAGCAGTATGTACTGCTTCGGCATGGCGGCGAGGCCGGAAGGGACGGCTGCACTGGCATCAGCGAAGCGGCGACCGGAACCGGCGGCGAGGAGAATGGCAGCAATACGCATGGTCTTCAGGGAATGCTGATTTGTCACCTGAACGTCAAGCCAAGAAAAAGCCCCGCAGAATCTGCGGGGCTCCATCCTCTAAAAACGTGAGGTCCAGCGAGCGATTAGCGACCGATATCGCGGAGTCTGACACCCTGATTGAGTTTACGCTCGAGAGCTTCCAGAGAAACGCCGCGTGTCTCCGGTACAAAGGCCAGGGTAACAAGAATGAAGACGGCGTTCAGAGCGGCGTAAAGCCAGAACGTATGTGACGGGCCAAGGGCGCCAAGCAGGGTAAGGAACGTAGAGCCCACAGCCATATTGGCAATCCAGTTGGTAAAGGTGGAGCAGGCAATACCGAAATCACGACCCTGCAGCGGCTGTACCTCAGCGCAAAGAACCCAGATCAGCGGACCAGCAGAGAATGCAAAGCCGGTTATGAACAGCAGAAGCACGGCAACGGAGAGATAATGCATGATTGTGCTGGAATTCTGCCCGAAGGAGAGCAGGACAGCGAGAGCCCCCATGCCGATTGCCATGATGATGAACCCTGCTACCAGCATCGGGCGACGACCCCAGCGATCGACGAAGCCGATAGCGATGAAAGTTGCGAGCATGTTGACGACGCCGACAATGGCCGTACCCCACAACTGCCCGTCCTGTCCGAAGCCGGCAACCTGGAAGATGCGTGGCGCATAATACATGACCACGTTGATGCCCGTGAGCTGCTGAACGATCTGAAGGCCGATCCCGAGCATGACGGAGCGGCGGAAATTCGGATTTTCCAGGAAAAGGGAGAATCCGCGCTGTTTCTGCTTCAGGCCTTCATGAATATCCCTGATCTCGTTCTCGGCTTCCGAGCGTGAGGCGCGCAGTTCTGTCAAGGTATCAAGGGCTTCTTTGTCGCGTCCCCTTAATACCAGCCAGCGTGGGCTATCCGGAAGAAAAAGCGACCCGACCAGGAAAACGGCGCCCGGTACGGCCACGATGCCAAGCATCCAGCGCCATGCCCCGATATAGGCGAAAAGAGCATCTGATACGAAGGCAAGCAGAATGCCAATCGTGATCATGAGCTGGTAGACTGAAATCAGGCTGCCACGATGCTGTTCATCTGCCACCTCAGAGATGTAGAGCGGCGCGACAAAGCTCGCGATGCCGATAGCAAGACCAAGAATCGCACGGGCAATGATCAGAACCGTAACAGAATTGGCACCGACGCAGAACAGGGCGCCCACCATGAAGAGCACCGCGCTCAGAACCAGAGCGCGCTTGCGCCCGAGTGTATAGGATAGCCGCCCAGCGCCCAGAGCGCCAACAGCCGCGCCGCACATCATCGAAGAGACAATCCATTCCTGAGCGTGGATGCTCGCATTGAATTCCTTCGTGATGAATCCGAGCGCGCCGGATATCACGCCGATATCGAGCCCGAACATCAACCCTGCCACAGCGGCCAGGATTGCTGCGAGCATCATTTTGCCCACCAGTGGAACCTTCGGTTCGACGGTAGAGGAAGGGAAATCATGACTCATGAAAGAAAACCTTAGGCGAGAAAACCGGGAGTATTTCGGGTGAGCGACCGGGTTGCCCAACACCATAAATCCCAGATTGGATGTGACATTGTAGCATCCCAAACGTTATTTCAAACCAAATTTGCTGTGACCGATAACATTCGCAACGAAGTGTCTCCAATACGGCGCAGAACGCAGGATCCTGCAGCCGTTCAGGTTTCCTTTTGTCAGTAATGATTAATTTATCATTAAAACCCTCAACTAACGGGAATTTATTAAAATATAACTATCAAGATATCAATTATATTTGAAGCACCTCAAAGTCAAAATATAAACAAACAATATAATCCTTACACATTGTGTATTTTGCTAATACTAAATATTCAAATTTCATATATCTCTTACAATAAGCCATTCAATAACTACTGAAGACATTTATAAATCAATCCTTCATTTCTTGTTCAGGCAGTAACGCCTTTTACACAGCAAGGAATGGTGTCATGAAAATTTTCTCGTTTGGCTTTGGTGCTCTTTCTGTTTTTCTTCTGGCCGGTTCAATCGTGACCGCAAACCACAGCAAAGCAGCATCGGGACTGTCCTTGGCTGCAGATCATAGTGTTGGAACACAGGTCGCTGTGACGGGACCCCGTCCCCCCAAAGGTCAGACTGTGGATCCGTGCAATATTAACGGTTACTGTGTCGCGGAAAACGGATAATATCATCTGTTTCTAACGACCAGCCCGAGAAGACAGCTTAGGGTGTGATCGAGCGGATTACAGCTAGTTGTTGAGGGGCTGCCACTGAACTTCGAACGGACAAAAACCTCAGACAAGGTGGCTATCAAGGCTTTGCTGATAGCTGTCTTTGTCTGTGTCCGTTTTGGTGTAGGCAAGATCGGTTATTTCTTGCCACTGTTGGCATGCGCTGTTTTTTCAGGGCAAGCGCGATCTGATGATATTGCGCTTTCCATGCAGCGATATGCCAAGCAAGACGGAATAGATAACTCCTATATATTTAATATGGCGCAGGATCGGCAAGGATATCTCTATGTATCCACTCGGCGGTCCGTATATTTTTTTTCAGGATCAAGATTTTACCAGGTTGGTTTACAGAATATTGCAGATAGTTCAAATCGGGCAGTAATTGTAAGGATATTGCCTGATGGAAGAATACTTTTATTTCAGGGACGTGAACTTAAAGTATCTACTGGATTAACATCAGTGAGAACGTCTCCTCTTACTTTATCGTTTCAGAAATTACGCCTTGAACATATTCATCAGGTTCAGGATGTTTTTCGGGATCGGGCGCGCATCATGGTTGTTGATAATCGTGGCCTTCGCGAATGTAACATCACCAATGAACCTGCCTTGTCATGTAAGAATGATATTGTGGCAGGAACCAAAGGAAGTGCAATTTATCAGCTTGGGGACAGAACAGTTTTTATTGCGGAAGGGTCTTCCGTTCTGCGTGATATTGATGGAAGAGAAATAATAGACGTTGCGAAATCACAAAGGCCCAAAACCGCACCTAGTGACCATGTTGAGAACAGTCTTTATTTCTTGCGAGACAGGCACTTGTACCTTCCTGACGGGAAGGGAAATTTTCCTAGTGCTCCTGTTGATTGGTCGTTCGATTCCGCTCAACTTCTGGATCGCCCGAGTTTTGCAGTGGGTTCTTCTGATACAAAAGTCTTTTTTGACGGGACCTGGTTGCGTAGCTTTAACGGATCTTACTGGAGTTTCCTGAATTACGATCTGAGCCGTGAACAGGATCTTTTTTTCGCTTTTGTAGACAGAAACAATCAGCTCTGGACAGAGCAGGACTCGGTTGAACTTGATAAAATGGTTGGATGGGGAGACTGGGAAAACTTTGATCCTCATAATATCCGGTCGGTATGGTCCGTATTACCAAGTGGTGCGGAGCAGGTAATCTTTACCGGACAGGGACTTTATTCATTTAGCAGACACGTGCTCGGCAAGCAGATTAAAAACGGGAACTATTTTTTTGCTGAGCGTGACGGACAGAGTGCATTCTGGGCTCCGGTCGATGACAAGGCTCTCTTGCATTGTATTCATATAAAGAGTGATTTGACCTGCGACCGTAGTTTTGCTGTCGAGCGCGTGACCGGTCTGGCGTTTTCAGCCAAAACCTCCACGCTGTGGATTGCGTCAGACGATGGCTTGTTACGTTGGTCGAAAGACCGCCCTGAACACCTGATGCCTGTTCTTGATACGCATGGGACTTCTCTCAAGATGGCATCAACCGCTGTCGCATTGAGGGAGGGACGTGTACCCTGGGCTATTATCGGAAATATGCTGTATCGGCAGGATCAGAACGGACATTTTCTTCCGGTCGTTACTCACTGGCCAAACGCTCTCGCTTTTATGCCTCTCGTGATACGATTCTCTTCGAAAAACGATTTATGGATCGGAGGGGTTAGGGCTCGTAACGGGCTTCTGCATTTAAGGTTGGACGGAGATCGTGTTGTCAAAATCGATCAGGTTGACCCGGCGCTTGTCGGTTCCGAACTTGTTTTCAGTCTGCTCTGGGATACAAGGCACCGACTTTGGGTTGGTACGGAAAATGGTCTTGCAGGATTTGATGGACATCAATGGATCAGGGTAACCAAGGATGATGGTCTGATCTCGGCGAATATCAACCAGCAGGGTCTGTCCGAAGATCAGGATGGCACAATCTGGATCACCACGTCACGCGGCGTTTCCCATCTGATGCATCCTGAACATCTCTTTCTCAAGCAAAACCTGAATCCGGTCTTCGTCAAGGTTATGCTGGGGGAAAGATTATTGCCTGAAAAGGCTGTGTCTTATACGCGTGATCCTCTTATGATCACCCTGGGCACGCTTAATACGGCGCTCGCCTCCACGAGCTATTATCGCTACCGTCTGGATGGTGTGGATCAGAACTGGATCACGACCACCACGGGGGAGATCCGGTACAATTTTGTGCCGCCTGGCCATTCACGGCTGATTGTTCAGGCATTGAATGATAACCGGAATCTGGTTTCCGATCCTATTGTGCTCGAGATCAGAATGGAGCGCCCCTGGTGGAGCAATTGGCCTCTCATCGCACTTTATATACTGTCGGTTGTAGGGCTGCCTTACACGCTTAACAAACTGCGCTTTCGCTATCTGATAAAGCGTCAGCGCCGTCTTGAAGCGCTGGTCGAGGAGCGTACGATGGAGATGCGTGCAGCTCAGGCGGCGCTGGAGCAACAGGCGCGTCAGGATGGGCTGACAAAGCTCATGAATCGCCGCACTGCGGAAGCCAGTGTCAAAAGGCTTCTCGAGAAACTGTCCCGTCCGGATGATCTGGGAATTATGCAGTCAGCCACGCTGGCGTTATTTGATATCGATTATTTCAAGTCGATCAATGATCGCTTCGGCCATGCTATAGGAGATGAAATCCTGACGGGAATTGGCGCGCGTCTGTTACAGGCAAAGCGACAGGAGGAGATAATCGGACGGTATGGCGGCGAGGAGTTTCTGATTGTTATGCAGGGTGACTTTATCGAGGCTAAAGCCCGTATAACCGCACTGCTGGCTGTGTTGAGCGATGTGCCGTTTGAAACAAAAGCCGGCACATTGTCGATAGGGTGTAGCGCCGGTATTGCGCGTACTCGACCGGAGGAAGCCTGGGAGGACGCGCTGGAACGTGCGGATCAGGCGCTATACAAGGCCAAGATCGAAGGGCGAGGCCGTATTATCGTCAGTGAACGAGACCAAGACGATGAGGACTATCCAGGCTAAAGGCCGGAATCTTCACTTCGAAACGCTCTGATGTTGCAGGGATGATCATGTGATAAACCCCGCGCATAAAGCCGCATGGCGTGGGCAGGGCAACACCTGATGTATATTCAAAAATCTCGTTCGCAACCAAGACAGGCTGCTCTCCGACTACTCCTTCACCATGTATATGGTCGGTCTTGCCGCGCCCATCAGTGATTTCCCATGAGCGGCTCACTAACTGGATTGTTTCAGTGCTGCCGTTTTCAATGCAGATATGATAAGCCCAAGCATGGTGATGCTCTTCTGGCTGAGACTGGTCTTCAAGCCAAAAAATGCGCACCGCTACAGTGATATTTCTTGTTACCGCCTCATAACGCGGTGCCGCTTCCATGGCCTCCGCGAGGCTCGATTCCGGATCCGCCATAAGGCGGGGAGGGGCGGGCTTGTGCGACATGCCCGCCTTGTATGCTCATGAGGGTGGAAAAAGCAATCAACCATTCAATGCAGCAAGACCGCGAGCGAGATCGGCGATCAGATCCTGACTGTCTTCCAGCCCGACTGAAAGACGAATAGCGCCGTCGGTAATGCCGAGGCGTGCGCGTTCGGCAGCGTCGACTTTCGAATGGGTTGTGGTGGCGGGGTGCGTCGCCAGAGAGCGTGCATCACCCAGATTGTTCGAAATGGCAATCAGCCTGAACGCGTTGAGGAAGCGGAAGGCAGCTTCCTTGCCCCCCTCAACTTCGAAGGCAACCAGTGAACCGCCATTGCTCATCTGCTTATCGACAAGAGCCCGTTGTGGATGCGAGGCAAGGCCAGGATAGGCAATACGTGCAATACCCGGTGCGTTCTCCAGGAATTGCGCTACGGCATGAGCATTCGCGGCCATGGCATTGACGCGCAAAGGGAGGGTCTCAATACCTTTGAGCAGAACCCATGCATTGAAGGGTGAAAGTGCATTGCCGGTATTACGGGTAAAGGGTTGCAGGACCTCTTCAATCCATTTCTTTGTGCCCAGCACAGCTCCACCAAGCACCCGACCCTGGCCGTCAATATGCTTGGTGCAGGAATACAGAACGACATCGGCGCCAAGCGCCAGAGGTTTCTGTCCTATGGGTGATGCGAAAACGTTATCGACCATCAGGAGCGCGCCAGCCTTGTGAGCCAGGGTGGCTATACGCTCGATGTCAAGAATATCGAGCATCGGGTTGGACGGGGTTTCGATCAGGACCGCGCCGGTTGGTACAGAGAGGGCATCTTCCCATGCCGTCCAGTCATCACCGTCTACAAGAACAGTTTCAATGCCGTATCTGGGGAGAAGTGTGGTGACGATCCAGTAGCAGGAGCCAAAAAGAGCCCGCGATGCTACGACACGATCACCCTGTTTGAGATGAGAGAGTAGAGCGGAGGAGACGGCGCCCATGCCACTTGCGGTTACAATGCAGGCTTCGGCACCTTCGAGAAGAGCCAGTTTGGTTTGCAGGGCATCAGTGGTCGGGTTGCCAAAACGCGAATACTGATAATGTGCGACATCGCCCGTAAAAGTTGCAGCAGCCTGTTCGGCATTGTCATACACAAAGCCCGAGGTCAGGAAGATTGCCTCACTGGTTTCACCGTGTTCAGTACGGCTGATATCCTGATGCAGCAGCTTTGTAGAGGGGCCGTAAGAGTGTTCGGTCATGGGAAGACGCTCCAAAATGCATCCGGGTAATCGATGCGATTCTGGCCGTGGAAAACCTGGAATGTAAAACACTCCGGGCCTCTTTAGCGCTGTTGTTTAGCCTCGCCGCAATCCGGCCTTTCAAATCGCGAGGGATACCCTCTCCAGGAAGGTAACCCCCAGACTATGCGCAAGGCTTGGTCGTTTCGTCAACCAGGGCAGTACAATTGCATCGAAATGGAAGTTGCGCTAAGGAAAAAGCAATGCGGGTGTAGTTCAATGGTAGAACGGCAGCTTCCCAAGCTGCATACGAGGGTTCGATTCCCTTCACCCGCTCCAGATATCTCCCAACACCCTGATACGGTCAGCCTCTTAGAAGCTTTTTCTTGGGCTTCTCAGCTACCTTCTTGTGAGGGGTGGCAGATGGTGGTGCAGCGATACTGTCCTGGTAGCTAGATCCGTTCCATGTCCAGCGGTCATTCTTGTCGATCTGCAGGTCATGCATGTTGTTATGACGTGTCGGGAGAACCGAAATCGCTCCGCTGACCGAGTCGAGGACGAGTTTCCAACCTCCTTTATGGCGCAGATAAACAGAGGTTGAGCACCCGGCAGACCCACAAAGACGGGCCGATTGCAGTTGCACAAAAAGTGCCATGTCGCCTTGATCAGATGACAGGGGGGCAGACGCGACCAGAACCACTGGATTGTCATTGTGTTTGGCAGCATCGGCCAGATCAGCAGCATTCAGCTGACGCGCTACCTGATCCAGATTGGTTCCCGGCTGGGCGGTTAGCACCACCGGCTTCGCGCTGAGTGTGTCTTTTGTCTGGGCTTTGGTTGTCGTGCCGTGATGCGTACGGGCAAGGCTCGGAGGCACAATGAGGCCCATGACTGCGATACTCGTGACCGCAAGACCAAAACGCATCGGCATTTCTCTCTTTTTTATCGACTCGTGGGGCGAAAGGGCCCTTTCCTCCTTTTAGGCGTGACGGAGCGTAACCACCAGTACGTCGCGATAAGCCGGTCTGGCAGGATCAATCGGTTCAACCGGGGTTACGCCGTGATAGACGCGATGATCATCCACGAGTGCCGTGTCGAGGGATGTTTCAAGCGTGAAGGAACCGATTTCCTCACGCTGATCATTATGGATCGACGTTATGCCAGATGCGACGTTTTCCCGATTGACCATCAGAACCATTACCCAATCCACCCCGTCTCGATGCATGCCTTCAGGCGTGGGCCGAGCCTGGCTGCCAGCCTGGGCTTCGATGCGAAACTGATGGACTTCCGCATGCCAGCTGTCAGGCTGTGTCGAGGCGGGGGTCATACGTAGCGCAAGCAGGTGGGCGGCATTCAGGACGGAGAGCATGACCGGGTGCGTGGCTACGGCATCCTCGATCGGGCCAAACCAGCGTTCTATACCGCCATTCAGCAGGTTGTAGTCACGACTTTGATAATGAGGCTGATGACGCTTGCGCTCAATGCGGCCGCCTGTCAGGGCGTAGGTGGCATAGCGTCTTTTGCGGTAACGCCCACCATCGGCCATGTAGCGATCAAGGCCGAGCCGGTTCCAGCTTTCTGAAAATGACTCCCAGTCCCTGAAGCCAAAACCCTGAAGAAAGGCGCGCATGTCCTTGCTGCGTTCCAGGGCAAACCCCTTGTCCTGCAAAGCCGCCACCATTTGATCGAGGCGGATCGAGTTTTCTGGAGAAAGAGCTAGAGAGTGCTGCAAGGGCATGACATCTTTTACCGCTGATCGAAGAGTTGTTAATCCAGACGTGGGCGGGTCGGTAGCAGATGAGCTTTAAGGAAAGCAGCGGTCCCACGCGCTATTCCCATGACGCCGATCTGATGCTGACGAAAGATCAGATCATGCACCCATCGTGGTGCGAGCCCCCGCAGAAGCCCTCCGCCAAAACTCTTGGAGGAGCCGACCATGCCCCAGCCATTATAATCGCCCAGCGACACAACGGCACCACGATCCTGGTAAACAAATGTCGAGGGCTCACGACCCTGCGCGATGACAGGAATGGCGCGTCCCAGATAAATACCCTGTTGACGGGCAACCTGGGCCGTAGCGGGAAGCGGCGCATCACTGATATGTGCGCAATCACCAAGGGCAAATATAGAGGTATCGCGTGTCGATTGCATGCGATGGTTCACCACAATCTGACCACCGCGAGCCATTTCAAGCCCCTCGAACAGTTCCGTAGCGGCGTTGGCCCTTACACCGGCGGCCCAGACCCGTAGTTCTGCGAGGATAATGCGGCCATCCTTGAGGTGGAATCCTTCGCTATCGACAGCACTGACCATGGCATCAGTCAGAACGTTTACCCCGAGCTCCTCGAGCTGCTTGCGGGCATCGCTTGACACCCGTTCGGGGAATGCTGGCAGGATGCGTTTTCCAGTTTCGATCAGGGACAGGCGCAGGATATTTTTTCTGGCCTCTTTTCCGAAGCCAGGTGCCAGATCGATAGCACTGCACAGTTCCGCGGCGAGTTGCGTACCTGTGGCGCCGCCGCCAACAATTCCGACGTCAAGTTTGCGGCCGGCCGCTGCCGCGTCTCGAAATGCGCTACGGAATTTTTCATGAAACAGGCTGGCATCGGGCAAGGAGTCGATGAACGTGCAGTTTGTCGCCACGCCTTCGATACCGAAATCATTTGACCGCGAGCCCAGTGCCACGATCAGCATATCGTAAGGTACGACCTCATCATTTGCTAGAAGGATTTCGTGTTTCTCACGATTAACCTTGCTCAGGGAGCTCTGGATAAACCGGAAGCCGAAGCGACGGCTTGCCTCGGCAAAGGTCGTACAATCCCGGGATTCCTCACCCGTGCCGGCTGCAAATTCATGCAGCATGGGTTTCCAGTAATGCACGGCACCTTTGTCAATCAGCGTGATCTGGATAGTGCGATGGCGCCCACGACCGAGTGTCATCGCCGTTTCCATCCCGGCGACGCCGCCGCCGATGATGACCACGCGAAATGCATTTGCCATGCCTGTTCCTCCTCAGCGTCATTCAGGTATTTGTACGACGTTGATCTGATTGCGTTTTTTGGAGATCTGCCAAGGCTGTCAGCCTGTAACGGATGTGCAGCTGCTACGACCGTCCAGCCTTTGGGTGTCCCCTGTCGATCTAAAGTGGACCAACGGGATACTAAATGCGATTATGGCACAGCGCAAGTTGCGTACGCGGCGGAAAAACGCGTTGCAGGGCCTAAGTCAGACTATGAGCAAGGATTTGCGATCGGCCGTTCAAAGGCCGATCGTGGTGCATATCAGCTTCGATAGGAGCCGTTGATATCAATGTAACCGTGGGTCAGATCACAGCTCCAGATCTGTGCGTGACCATTGGCCAGGCCGAGATCGATCTGGATTTCTATCTCACGGCCTTTCATGTGGGCAATGACAGGCGCTTCATCATAGCCTTCAATGACCGTTCCCATGCGGGCAATCCAGGTGTTCCCGATAGCAACTGAAAGTGTGTCCCGGTTGGCAGGTTCGCCGCTCTTGCCTACAGCCATCACAATGCGCCCCCAGTTGGCGTCTTCACCTGCAATAGCGGTTTTCACCAGAGGTGAATTGCCGATTGCCAGCGCGATTTTCTTGGCAGATTCGTCGGAAACGGCGCCGTTGACCTTTACACTGAAGAGCTTGGAAGCTCCTTCGCCATCGCGAACCACCATCAGCGCAAGTTCGAGCAGCAGGGAGTCGAAAGCCTCGCGGAAAGCGGCCAGCTGTGGGTCAGCAAGGGAGGTGATAGGCGGTGTGCCTGTCTGGCCGGTTGCGAAAACAAGGACCATGTCCGACGTAGAAGTGTCGGAGTCCACGGTGATCGCGTTGAAGCTCCGATCGGTACCCATATGCAGAAGCGCCTGAAGCACATCATGAGAAATGGCAGCATCGGTCACAACAAAGCCGAGCATCGTTGCCATATCAGGCGCGATCATGCCGCTGCCTTTTGCGATGCCTTGTATCGTCACCGTTTCGCCGGCGATTTCAACCTTGCGTGTTGCGGCCTTGGGAAAAGTATCCGTTGTCATGATGGCGCGTGCTGCGTCTTCCCAGCCATCCGGGCTCAGCTTGTCGTACAGGCCAGGCATCGCGTCACTGATCCGCTCGGCATCGAGTGGCTCACCAATCACACCTGTGGAAGCAAGAAAGACTTCGGTCGCAGCGCAATGCACTACTCGTGCCGCTGCCGCTGCCGATATCTGGGTTGCATGCACACCGGCGCGTCCCGTGAAGACATTTGCATTGCCGGAATTGACCACCAGAGCCCTGGCCGTACCCTGGGCAAGGGCGGCGCGGCTCCAGTCAATCGGGGCCCCGGGGCATTTGCTGCGCGTGAAAACGCCAGCTGCAGTCGTGCCGGGTTCGAACTCCATCATCATGAGATCGGTTCGATCTTTGTAGCGTATCTGTGCAGCTACAGCGCCAAGTCGCACACCTGCAACCGGTTCGAGACGCGGCAGGGGTTGGGCGAGGGGGGAGAGGGGGAGGGCTTTGGCCATGATCTGTCTCCGAACTGGGAACGTCGGAAGGAGGATGCACGGCTAAGGGCTCAGGTCCAGCCCCCCGCTCCGTAATGAAGCGAAAAGACCGGACTTCTGAGTAAAAAGTGAGCTTATGGCTTACTTCTTGGGAGCGTCCGGGAGTGGCTTGCCCTGGGCGTCATAACGTACGATCTTGACCTTGTCCTGGGCAGCCTTGACGATGTCGCGGACATTGTCACGGATCAGCTGCTGGCGGATTTCGTCATGAACCTGATCGAGCGGCGGGACAGGGGCTTCACGCGAAGCCAGAACCTGGATGACGTGCCAGCCATACTGTGTCTTGACCGGGGTCTGGCTGATGGTGCCGGGCTTCATGGCAAAAGCGGCTGTGGAAAATTCCGGCAGCATGTCGCCTTTCTTGAACCAGCCCAGATCGCCACCGCTGGCGCCCGATCCCTTGTCGGTCGAGAGTTTCTTGGCAAGATCCTCGAATTTCGCACCGTGGTTGAGCTGCTTGATCACGTCCTTGGCTGCGGCTTCGTCAGCAACCAGAATGTGGCGGGCGTGAATTTCCTGCTCACCTTTCTTCGACGCATAATTGGTCTGATAGACCTGCTTGATAGCATCTTCAGTCACCAGCGGTGCGACTTTTTCCTGCAGATAGGCATTCTGCAAGGCATTATCAGCTGCTTCCTGCATCTGGGCCTTCACATCAGGCTTCTTGTCGAGGCCTTCCTTGAGGGCGTCGATCTGGATGGCCTTCTGGCTTACGATCTGGTTCAGCAGAATGCCGACGAGTGTGTTCGGCGGCAGCTGGCGTGCCTGGGGCGGCAGGCCAGCTGCCGCTTTCTTGACGTCATCCAGATAGATCTTCTGGCCGTTGACCGAGGCGATCAGCGGATTGGCGTCGGCAGGTGCTGCCGGAGCGGCAGCCGGGGCTGCATTCGCCGGGGCGGCAGGAGCAGGGGCCGCGAAGGCCGGAGCCACCAGAGTCGTGCCGGAGAGGAGAGCAGCGCAGAAAAGGGCCGGGCGGATAAGCCGCATGGAGAAACAACCTCGAAAATCTCGTGGAACTCTCGCCAACATGGCGCAGGCTTTATCGCGCGACAAGGCCGCTTTCGGGCTGATGCGGTGTTTTGATGATACTCGTCATGAAGAAAACGTGCATTCACGCCTGTTCATAGGGGATGAAGCGGGGGCACTCGGTTGACCGGGGCATGGGTGCGCCCTATCTCCTTTCCCGCGTGGACGATCCCGATCCTGCTTCGGCGGGTGCGCTACGCTTTCGCCGTATTCCGGTTTCCATCGCCCCTGGCTTCGGAATGACCTGATACGTGCGGGTCGGGATACCCCGCCTCTCAGTTTGCGGTCCGTTTTTTTTCGGACCAGGTCGCCAGAAGGACAGTCATGTTCGCTCGTATCGCCCGCGCCGTGTTCGGCACAGCCAATGATCGCTCTCTGAAGGGCTATCAGAAGCGTCTGCCTGAAATCAATGCGCTCGAGCCCGCAGTACAGGCGCTCGACGATGAGGCACTGCGCGCGAAGACACAGGAGTTCAGGAGCCGTATCGCCGGGGGAGAAAGCCTCGACAAGATCATGCCGGAAGCTTTTGCCGTCTGTCGCGAGGCATCGCGTCGTGTGCTTGGCATGCGTCATTTCGATGTGCAGCTTGTGGGCGGTATGGTGCTGCATTCGGGGCGTATTGCCGAAATGCGTACGGGTGAGGGCAAGACACTCGTTGCGACACTGGCTGTCTATCTCAGCGCGCTCGCAGGCAAGGGCGTTCACGTTGTCACGGTGAATGATTATCTGGCCAAGCGTGACGCCGAGGAAATGAGCAAGCTTTACAGCTTTCTCGACCTGACCACGGGCGTGATCATACCCAATCTTTCCGATGACGAACGACGCGCGGCTTATGCGGCGGATATCACCTATGGAACGAACAACGAATTCGGCTTCGATTATCTGCGTGACAACATGAAATACACGCTGGAGGAAATGGTCCAGCGTCCTTTCTATCATGCGATTGTTGATGAGGTGGATTCGATCCTGATTGACGAAGCACGGACACCGCTCATCATCTCGGGGCCTGCGGATGACAGCTCTGATCTGTACCGGGCTGTCGATGACGTTGTGATTCAGCTCGTCAAGAACAAGGAAGCCTTCGAGCGGGATGAGAAACTTCGTACGGTGATCCTGACGGAGCAGGGTTCCGATCAGGTAGAGGCAATGCTTCATGAGGCGGGCGTGCTCGCTGAAGGTGGCCTTTACGACGTGCATAACATCGCCGTCATGCACCATGTGCAGCAATCACTGCGTGCCCATACGCTGTTTGCACGCGATGTCGAATACATCGTGCGTGGCGGCAAGGTCATCATCATCGATGAGTTCACGGGCCGCATGATGGATGGCCGTCGCTATTCCGACGGGTTGCATCAGGCGCTCGAGGCGAAAGAGCATGTCGAGATCCAGCCTGAAAACCAGACACTCGCTTCCATTACGTTCCAGAACTATTTCCGTCTCTATCCCAAGCTTTCGGGCATGACCGGCACGGCGATGACCGAAGCCGACGAATTCGCCGAGATCTACAAGCTGGATGTGGTCGAGATTCCCACCAATCTCCCCGTTGCCCGCAAGGATACGGATGATGAGGTCTACATCACGGCACGGGAGAAATTCGAAGCCGTTGCCAACCTCATCCAGGAAATCGCGAAAACGGGGCAGCCGGTTCTGGTCGGCACCACCTCGATCGAAAAAAGCGAGCATCTGTCCAATCAGCTCAAAGCCAAGAACATTCCCCATAGTGTTCTGAATGCACGCTTCCATGAGATGGAATCCCAGATCGTCGCTCAGGCCGGTGCACCGGGTGCCATCACCATTGCGACCAACATGGCAGGGCGTGGTACGGACATCAAACTGGGTGGCAATCTGGACATGCTGATCCGTCAAAGCCTTGAGAAGATCGAGGATGAGTCGGCACATGAGGCAGAAATCCGTCGCCTGCGTGAGGAGATTGCGGTCAATCACGGCAAGGTAAAGGAGCTGGGCGGTCTGTATGTGATCGGTACCGAGCGCCATGAGAGCCGGCGTATCGACAACCAGCTGCGTGGTCGTTCCGGTCGACAGGGTGATCCGGGTGCATCACGTTTCTTCCTGTCTCTCGAAGACGATCTGATGCGCATCTATGGCGGCGAGCGCATGGGGGCTTTCTGGACCAAGCTTGGCATGAAGGAAGGCGAGGCCATCGTTCATCCATGGCTGAACAAGGCGCTTGAACGCGCGCAGAAGAAGGTCGAGGCGCGCAATTTCGACATGCGCAAGAACGTCCTCAAATATGATGACGTGATGAACGACCAGCGCAAGGAGGTTTACGCCCAGCGCCGTGAATATATGGCGATGGAAGATGTCTCCGGGATTATCCATGACCTGCGTCAGCAGAGCATAGAGGATGCGGTTCATACCCGCATTCCCGAAAAGGCCTTCGCAGAGCAGTGGGAAAGCGAGGCGCTCGAAGCTGATCTGCTGTCTCTGCTCAATCTGAATCTGCCGATTCGTGAATGGGCGAAGGAAGACGGCATGGACGCCGATCTTGTTATCCAGCGTGTCGAAGAGGCAGCAAACCAGGCACAGGCGGCACGTTCAGCCAATATCGGGCCGAGCATCATGCGGCATATCGAAAAGCAGGTTCTGCTGACGTCCTTCGATGCGGTGTGGAAAGAGCATCTTCACGCGCTTGACCAGCTTCGTCAGGGTATTGGTCTGCGCGCCTATGGCCAGCGTGACCCGCTCAACGAATACAAGCATGAGGCTTTCCAGCTTTTCACAGCCATGCTGGACGACATGCGTCTGCGTGTCACCACCACCATGTCGCGTATCGAGGTGGTGCAGCAGGCTGATCCGTTCCCCGGTACCGAGGCGCAGCAGATCTTTGCGCCCAATGACGAGGGATTCTCGTCTGTAGGGCTGGAGCCGCGGCAGGTCGGCATGCAGCCTTCGGGTTTGTTCCAGGCACCATCAGGCGATGGTCTGAATATACCCGAGGCTCAGGGTTATGCGCAGGAAACGCCGCGCAACGCGCTCTGCCCCTGTGGGTCAGGCAAGAAGTTCAAACATTGTCATGGCCGTCTGGCCTGAAAAAGCAAGGTTGAGGAGAGGCTCGGATGGCCGGTCATTCGCAATTCAAGAACATCATGCACCGCAAGGGTGCGCAGGACGCCAAGCGCGCCAAGCAGTTTGCGAAGATCCTGCGTGAAATCACGGTTGCGGCCCGCTCCGGCCTGCCTGACCCGTCTTCCAACCCCCGCCTGCGCGCCGCCATGATTGCAGCGCGTGAAGCCAACATGCCCAAGGATAATGTCGAGCGCGCCATCAAGAAGGCCAGCGGTGCCGGTGGCGGAGAGGATTATGTCGAGGTGCGCTATGAGGGCTACGGCCCGGCAGGTGTGGCCGTGATTGTCGAGGGCCTGACCGATAACCGTAATCGTACGGCCAGCGAAGTGCGTGCTGCCTTCTCCAAGCATGGCGGTTCGATGGGCGAGAGCAATTCGGTATCGTTCATGTTCCAGCGTCTTGGCGTCGTGACCTATCCGGTTGCCGCAGCGTCAGAGGAAGACATGCTGGATGCGGCGATCGAGGCCGGTGCTGATAATGCCGAGCTGACGGCAGACGGGCATGAGATCACCTGTGCCATGGAAAATCTCTTTGCTGTCCGCGATGCGCTTGAAACCAGGTTCGGCGAACCCAGCTCGGCCAAGCTCGACTGGCGCCCTGAGAACACGGTGACGCTGGATGAGGAAAAGGCACGCTCCGTACTGAAGCTGATCGACGTTCTGGAAGACAATGACGACATCCAGGCGGTCTATGCCAATTTCGATATCCCCGATGATGTCGCTCAGGCTCTGGCTGCTTGATCCGACTTCTTGGAATCGACCCCGGCCTGCGTTTCATGGGCTGGGGATTGATTGATGTGCAGGGCAATCGCCTTCAGCATGTGGCCTCTGGTGTCATTGCAACCGACGGGGCTGAATCCGTGCCTCTGCGTCTGTGCGAACTGCACGGTGCCTTGCAGAAACTGATACGCGAATACCAGCCCGCAGAGGCTGCGGTTGAGGAAACCTATGTCAACCGTAACGGGTCATCAACGCTCAAGCTGGGTTACGCGCGTGGTGTTGCCCTGCTGACACCAGCCTATGAAGGGCTGCCTGTAGCGGAATACGGGGCCATGATGGTCAAGAAATCGGTTGTAGGTACAGGTGCGGCCACGAAAGAGCAGGTTACGATGATGGTCAAACGCCTTCTGCCCGGAGCGGTGATTCACAAGGCCGATGCGTCCGATGCTCTCGCCGTGGCCATCTGTCACGCGCATCACCGTGAGACGTCACGCCTCGTTCAGGCCGGAAAGCGTATGGCATGATCGGGCTTCTGACCGGCGTTATTGTCAGCACGGAAACCGATCGCTGTATTCTGGATGTGAACGGAGTGGGCTATCTTGTCTCCGCTTCCAGCCGAACCCTTGCCAATCTGCCTGCTGCACCCGAAAAGACGCGTCTTCTGATCGAGACCGTAGTGCGTGAGGATGCCATCCAGCTTTTTGGTTTCCTGACCTCTGATGAGCAGGAATGGTTTCGCCTGCTGACCACGGTTCAGGGCGTGGGCGCCAAGGTGGCGCTGGCAATTCTCTCTGTTTCAACGCCGGGTGATCTGGTCCTGTCTATCAGCGCGGGTGACAAGGCCATGCTGACGCGTGCTGCCGGTGTGGGCGCGCGTCTGGCAGAGCGTATTGTGACCGAACTCAAGAACAAGGTGGGCAAGATGCCGGGTGGCGGCGCTGCGCCTCTGGGCAAGGTCGCGGCCTCGGTTGCGGGCAGCATCGAGACTGATGCGCTTCAGGCCCTGGCCGGACTCGGTTTTCGTCGCGCTGAAGCCTGGCCGGTTCTTAGCCGGATCCTGATCGAGCATGAAGGGGCGACCCTGGACAAGATCATTCGTCTGGCACTGAAGGATCTCGCGAGATGAGCAGAGCCTTTGACGTGCTGCATATTGGTAACACATACGGACTGTGCCCCTGTGGAGCAGGATTATGAGTGAGACAGATCGCGGCACGCTGAATCCCGAACGCCGTATGGATGACAGTGATCACGGTTTGCGTCCCCAGACGCTCGATGATTTCACCGGACAGCGGACCAGCTGTGAGAATCTGTCCGTATTTGTTCAGGCTGCCCGCAGCCGCGGCGAGGCGCTTGATCATGTGTTGCTGCATGGTCCGCCGGGACTCGGCAAGACCACGCTCGCGCAGATTGTGGCGCGTGAGCTGGGTGTCGGATTCAGGGCGACATCCGGGCCGGTCATTCAGCGTGCCGGGGATCTTGCGGCGATTCTGACCAATCTCCAGCCCAATGATGTGTTGTTCATCGATGAGATTCATCGTCTGCAACCGGCTATCGAAGAAGTCCTCTATCCTGCGATGGAAGATTTCCAGCTTGATCTGATCATTGGTGAAGGGCCGGCAGCGCGCTCTGTGCGGATTGACCTGGCCCCTTTCACCCTAGTGGCCGCAACCACTCGTGCCGGCCTGTTGGCCACACCTTTGAGGGATCGTTTCGGCATTCCTCTGCGTCTGGTTTTCTATACGCCGGAAGAACTTCGTCTGATTGTCTCGCGTGGAGCGTCCAAGCTTGGCATGAATCTGACCGAAGAAGGGGCCGAGGAAATTGCCCGTCGTTCGCGTGGCACGCCTCGTATTGCCGGGCGTCTGCTACGCCGTGTGCGTGACTTCGCGGCTGTAGGAGCACCCGAAGGCCGTGCCATCACGCGCCAAATGGCCGATGCGGCACTTTCACGTCTTGAAGTCGATTCGGTCGGACTGGACGCCATGGATCGCCGCTATCTGTTGCGTATCGCCGAGCATCATCATGGTGGTCCGGTAGGGGTCGAGACACTGGCAGCCGCTCTTGCCGAAGCACGCGATACGCTGGAAGACGTGATCGAACCCTATCTGATCCAGGAGGGGCTCGTCCTGCGCACGTCACGCGGCCGCATGCTGGGGGAGCGTGGCTGGACGCATCTCGGCATGAAAGCACCAGCCTCGGCCACGGCAACGCAGTTTGATTTGCTGGGAGAGGGCGATGAAGGCGCATAAGACCGGATTTCGGGTCTATTACGAAGATACGGATGCAGGGGGTATTGTCTATCATGCGCGCTACCTCGCTTTCGCTGAACGAGCACGCACCGAGGCGCTGCGTATGGCTGGCACACCGGTTTCAGCCCTCCAGGAAGAGGCCGGTCTGGTCTTTGTCGTAACAAAACTAGGCATAGAATATCACCAGCCTCTGCGGCTTGACGACTGGGCCGAAATCACAACGTCAATTGATTCCATAGGGGCTGCACGTTGCCAGTTGCGTCAGGTCGTGACGTGTGGCGACATGCATGCTGCCACGCTGACAGTCGAGCTGGCATGCATCGTGCCGGGTTCAGGTCGGCCTGCCCGAATTCCGCCGCGATGGCGTGCTTCAATCGAAGCGTTATCGAACCAGGGCTGAGGATCGGCGGGAACGAAAACGCGTAACGATTCGGGATAGGCGAGGCTATCGCTTGCACTGTATAGGCGTGACGCAGAACGAAGCCTCAGGAGGTTTTTTTGGATCGAGCGGTAAATGCGGCTGACCTAGGGGCCGCCGCTTCTGGTTTGTCACCGTTGGACTTGTTCCTTCATGCGTCCATCGTGGTGCAGCTGGTCATGGTGGGACTGATCTTGTGCAGTGCCTTCGTCTGGGCTGTGATCATCGAGAAGATTATTCTGATGCGTCGCGTCAATCGCGAGGCAACAGAATTTGAAGACCGTTTCTGGTCCGGTGGCAGTCTGGAGGATCTCTACGACTCCGACGGCGCCAAGCCGCTCCATCCGATGGCCGCCGTTTTTGGCGCGGCGATGGGTGAATGGCGACGCTCTGCACGGATTACCGGCATCGATCTTGCCCGTGGTGGCGTGCGTGATCGCGTGGATCGCGCCATCAACATCACTGTGACGCGTGAGATGGATCGTCTCAGCCGCCGTGTCGTGGCATTGGCGACTATCGGCCCGGTAGCGCCGTTCGTCGGGCTTTTTGGCACGGTATGGGGCATCATGCACGCCTTTGGCTCGATTGCTGCCATGCATAATACCAATCTGGCTGTGGTTGCCCCCGGTATCTCTGAAGCGCTTTTCGCAACAGCCATTGGTCTCGTGACAGCCATTCCGGCGTATGTCGCCTACAACGTGACAAGCAGCGCGCTCGATCATTTTGCCGAGCGTATGGACGCCTTCGGTACCGAATTTGCCGCGATCCTGTCACGTCAGTCGGAAGAGCGGAGCTAAGGCCCATGGGCATGTCTGCAGGGGGCGGCCCCGCGCGCGGCCGCAGGCGACGTCCGGCGTCGGAAATCAACGTGACCCCGCTTGTGGACGTCATGCTCGTGCTGCTCATCATCTTTATGGTGACAGCGCCCATGATGACGAGCGGCGTCAATGTCGATCTGCCCAAGACAGATGCAAGCCCGCTTAATGCCGATACGAAGCCGATCACGGTGTCGATCAAGGCGGATGGCGGTATTTATCTGGGCGAGGATCCCGTATCGGCGGACCAGCTCGTCGCGCAGCTTCAGCAAGCGGCGCAGAATGACAAGGAGCATCGCATCTTCGTTCGTGCGGATGCTCATATCAATTACGGTCAGGTGATGGACATCATGGGGAAGATTACCTCGGGTGGCTTCACGCACGTGGCGCTGCTTGCCCAGCAGCCCGCCGCGGGCCAGTAACCAGAGGAGAAGCAGCCTTGCTGCGTCCCCGTCGGTCCGATGTCCGGCGCTTCCGCTATGCGCTGGGAGCGTCGGTGGCAGCGCACGCGCTGTTCATCGGCTTTCTTCTTGTGCGGATGCCCATGAGCAAGCCGCCCGAACCCCCTGAACCCCCGCCGATCGAGATGGCTTTCGAGGATTCCGGCCCACCTGCGACTCCGCACAAGGCCGATACGCCTGCGCCCAAGCCTGCTCCGGCGCCAGCGCCTACGCCAACTGACGCGCCACCTGCGCCTACACCTCCGACGCCGCAGCCTGTGGAAGAGCCGCCACCGCCTGCGCCACCACCGCCACCCATTCCGCCACCAGCGGAAAGCAAGACGCCGCCTCTGCCCGATGTGAAGACACCGGAAAAGATGGTTGACGACACGGCGGAGCCCATCAAGGCGTCACCGCCCAAACCGTCACCGCCATCAGCGTCGAAACAGGTTGCGCCACCATCACCGCAGACACAGCCTGTGGACAAGCTGCCTGAGACGCCGACCTTCTCGCACATCACGCAGCCAAACGCGGCAAAGAAGACCCAGGCCGATTCGCACTCGCTCCTGGCAACTCTCGATTCGCTTCGTGCGGACCAGAAGCAGACCCATCCTCCGAAAGCCCGGGCCAATCCAAGACAGGGTGGGGCGCCCAACGGGGGAGGAGCGCCCAATGGTGACATCACGAATGCACTGAGTGCTGCTGAACAGAAAGCTATCGGCGGCTCTGTGCGCCGTTGCTACTCGGAAGATACAGAAGCACGCAATTATGCCTCATTTAGTGCGCATCTTATTGTCACCGTCGATGCGACCGGAGAGGCAAGAATGGCGCGTTTCGCTCCCGATACACAGGCGAAGGCCAATGCAGACCCATCCTATCGGGCATTGGCTGAACGCGCTCGTGATGCCGTGCTGAGTCCAACCTGTTCGAAACTTCCAATACCCTCAAACCTTCTGGGCAAGACGCACGAACTGAAATTCGTGTTCCGCCCATGATCCTCAAAGAGCGCAAGAGAAGCGAAGTCATGCCAGTCGATATGCCCCTGTTGACCGACGATCAGGCACAGAGCCTTTCCACCTTTTTATCGCGCCGCTCCCTGCTTGGCGCTTCAATAGCCGCAGGCGGTCTGCTGGCTACGCCGCTGAGCGCTTTTGCGCAGGCTGCCAGCGCGCCGGGTGAAGCTGAAATCACGGTCGATCAGGCGCGTACGGCGCCGATCCCCATTGCAATCCCTTCTTTCGGACCGGGACTTGGCGAACAGATCACCAGCGTGGTTTCGGCAGATCTCGAATCTACCGGGTTGTTCTCTATTCTGCCCGGTTCGTCGGGCACGCCGGATTTTGCCGCGCTGAAAGCGCAAGGTGCGCGCGCTGCAGTAACCGGTAGCGCGGCCGGGTCGAGCAGCACACGCGTTGAGATGCGCCTGTGGAATGTTCTGACCGGTGAACAGATCCAGGGTACAGCCTATACAGCTTCTGCCGCCAACTGGCGTCGGATAGCCCATACGATCGCTGATGTGATTTACGAACGTATGCTCGGTGAAAAGGGATATTTTGATACCCGTATCGCCTATATTGCCCGGACCGGGCCGCGTCATCACCAGATTACCCGACTGGCCGTCATGGACCAGGATGGTGCCAACAGCCATATGCTGACATCCGGACAATGGCTGACGCTGACGCCGCGGTTCAACCCCGTGCGCGACCAGATCGCTTTCATGTCCTACGCCAATAACCGTCCGCGCGTTTATACCTTTGATCTTGGTTCCGGCAGTCAGCGCATGCTGGGGGAATTCGAGGGAATTTCCTTCGCGCCGCGCTTCTCACCCAATGGCAGTCAGGTAGTTCTCTCCGCTACACGTGGTGGCGGGTCCGATATCTTCGTTGTTGATCTCGGTTCGGGTGCCAAGCGTCAGATCACCAATTCAGGGGCGATCGATACCAGCCCGTGCTTCAGTCCCGATGGAAGCCAGATCGTCTTCAATTCCGATCGTGGTGGCTCCCCCCAGCTTTACATGATGAGTGCTTCCGGCGGGGGAGCGCGACGCATCTCCTATGGCCATGGGACTTATGGCTCGCCTGTCTGGTCGCCCCGCGGGGACCAGATCGCTTTCACACGACTCGCTGGAGGTCGCTTCTCTCTCGGCGTCATGGGGCCGGATGGTACGGGTGAGCGTATCCTGACCGAAGGCTTCACAGTCGAGAGTCCGACTTTCTGTCCTAACGGGCGCGTGATTGCTTTCTGCCGTCAGTCGGCATCAGGCGCTGGCGGGGCCGGATTCTCAAGTGGAATCGGAACCGTGGATATCACCGGCTTTCATGAACGTCCTGTTCGCACTGCGACCGGTGCTTCCGATCCGGCCTGGTCGCCTCTGCAAGGGTGATTTCTGTGTCTCTGGCGCTGCATTTTGTGGCGCCTGAGACACTAGGTTCTGACTTTATCATGAAATCCGCGCGACATGCCTCGTGACGGTTATCATCCCGCTTGACCGCAGTTCTCGGGAATGAGTATGGCCGATCTTGGTCGTCGGTATCGGTAAGGCCCAATGGTTCTGGTAACCAGCAAGCAAAACGGGAACTCCGACCTTCATAATTAGTTGTCGTCACGCTTCCTGGTCCCGGATGGGGACTATATTCAGGGTTGGCAAAAATGAATTTCAAGCTTCTCGGTGCGCTTGGTCTGGCAGTCGTTCTGGCTGCCTGCTCGGACGAATCAAACAAGGGTGCATCGACCGGTGCAGGTGCAACGGCTCAGGAAACCGGCGCTGCGCCAGGCAGTGAAGCCGATCTGGTCGCCAATGTCGGTGATCGCATCTTCTTCGATCTGGCCCGCAACACGCTTTCGAGCGATGCTCAGGCGACCCTCGACAAGCAGGCTGCATGGCTTGCCCGTTACCCGCAGGTCAGCGTCGAGATCGCTGGTAACTGCGACGACCGTGGTACGGAAGAATACAACATCGCTCTGGGTCAGCGCCGTGCAAATGCGGCTCGCGATTATCTGGTTGCCAAGGGCGTAGCACCCTCGCGCATCACGACAATCTCCTACGGCAAAGACCGCCCCACAGCTGATGGCGATGACGAGCAGGCATGGGCTCAGAACCGTAACGCGATCACGTCGGTCAAGTAATCGTGCAGTCTCGGTAGAGACTGTTTCTATTGCCTGACGGCGGGGGGGGGCTCCAGCGACGAGCCAGAACAGCCCCTTTTTCGATCTGTCGGTCAGATCGGATCGCCCTAAGGTAAAGAGAGCTTGAAACCGGCTGGCGCTTATGCGCCAGCCGGTTTTGTTTTATGGTGACTTCGATTCTGCGTGGTAACCTGCCCGCACCCACTCACGATTTGACTGAAGGATGCGCCATGCGCGGTGCCCGAGTTTCCCGGTTCTTCATCCTCTCGACTGTTCCGCTGATTTCTTTTCTAGTCATGCCTGACGCTCAGGCACAGATCTCGAGCCGTGAAGGCATCGCCCTGCAGAACCAGATCCAGCAGCTCAGTGAGCAGCTTCAGCAGGTGCAGAGCCGCGGTCAGGGTGCAGGTACGGCCACTGCAGCAGCGCCGGCTGTTCCTGCCGGAAGTAGTGATCTGGTCTCTCAGCTTCTGCAACGGGTATCGACACTCGAAAACGAAAACCGGGAAATGCGTGGTGAACTCGATCAGCTCACCAATCAGGTTCAGACGCAGAATGCCGCCGTCTCGAAAAAGATCGATGACATGCAGTTTGCTTCCCAGAATGGTGGTGGTGGTGCGTCTTCTGCGTCACCTGCGGCATCTGTAGCCTCTCCTTCGGTGCCAGCAGCGGCTCCGGATAAGCCGGTTACAGCGATAGAACTTCTCAAGACGGGGCAGGCTGCTCTCAAGGCAAGGGATTACGACACGGCTCAGAGCGACGCTTCTCAGGCGCTTAAACTGGCCAAAACACCCAACGGCAAGCTTGAATCGCAATTTTTGCTGGCTCAGTCCCTTGCAGGGCAGAAACAGTACCGGGATTCGGCGCTGGCCTATTACGATGCCTATAACCGGGCACCGAAATCACCTCGCGCCGCAGAAGCCCTTATTGGTGTTTCGGCCTCCATGCTGGCCCTGGGTGACAAGAATTCAGCCTGTCAGGCCCTCCAGAAGCTGGAAGCAGAATTTCCCTCCCCGGCGCCGCGCGTCAAAGCTGCAGTCACGACATTCAAGGGGCGTGCAAGCTGCCATTGAGGCATGAAGAGCCGATCGGCGACGAGGAATTTGCCGATCTGATGTCTGTTTTCGGGAGGTTTCCTCCCGATGAGCCCTCGTATACGGTCGGCGTGGCGGTGTCAGGGGGAGCTGACAGTCTGTGTCTTGCCTGGTTGATGCGAAGATGGCGGCGTTCTGCTCTGGCCTTGATCGTTGATCATGGATTGAGAACGGGATCCGATAGCGAAGCCGCAGAAACGGCAGCACGACTTGAAAGCTTCGGCATGCCCGCCGTAATTCTTACCCTCGATCATCTCGATCCGGGGCGTCGTGTCCAGGAACAGGCACGCAAGGCGCGTTATGAGATCTTGACCGCAGCCTGTCTCGATCGTGGTATTCTCGATCTGGCGCTTGGTCATCATGAACGCGATCAAGTGGAAACATTCCTTTTGCGGAAGACACATGGCAGCAAGTCCCACGGTCTCGCCGCTATGGCATTCGCACGCGAGACTCCGGAATTGCGCTATCTGCGGCCTTTGCTGCAAATCCCACCTGAACGACTCAGAACGACTCTGAGAGCCGAGGGCATCTCTTGGGTAGAAGATCCCAGCAACGAGAACCCTGTCTTCGAGCGCGTTCGCATTCGCCAGTCTCTCGACAGGGAAACACGCAGTTCCCGTCGCACTCAGCTTGCCTTTCAGGGGCAATGTCGGAACGTGCGAGAGAACGGAATGGCACAGGCTCTAGCAGCTCTGCATATTGATCCGCTGGGTTTTGCGGTGATGGAAACACTCCCTGAGGATACCGTCCTTCTGGGGCGGATCTGGCAGGTGATTGGCGGCAGTTCATACCCTCCGTCTTCTGCCATTCTGGAAAGGGTAATCGCCAGTCCTCAGCCTGTGACCTTTGGCGGTGTGCAGCTTTGCGCTGCTGGTCGGCTGGGCAGAGGCTGGATGTTGGCGAGAGAGCCTGGCGCTGTGGTCGAACGGCGAACAGCAGATCACGGTATTCTGTGGGACCGGCGCTTTCGACTGGAAGGCATCCTGCCTCAGGAAGGGGCGGTGATTGCAGCGCTCGGCGCAGAATCCTGCAGGTTTCGTCACCATGCGCTCCCTTCGGTTGTTCTGCGTGGTCTGCCTGCCTTATGGCAGGGCAACAAGCTTGTTGCTGTACCTCTTCTGGGAGCTTTTGCTGATATTGAATGGGCAAGAGCGAGTGTCGCCTTCCGACCTGCCATCCCGCTAAGCGACTTTTCGTTCTGGCCGGAATATCGAGATTCCCTGAAAACTTGATCCCGGGGGGTGGGAACATATCGCCGAATGCTTATGTTAGCCTGACAAGTGTGTGGTTGCTGCCAGTTCCTGGCAGATAGCCATGGGCTATCGTCTCACCGTCGATCAGTCTTCGACTTAAAGTTTGGAAATAATAGAGACAGTGATGAACAATTTTGGCCGCAACCTGGCACTCTGGGTGATCATCATCGTTCTGGCGTTGCTGCTTTTCCTGGCGTTCCAGCCAAGTGGGAGCCAGCGCGCGTCACAACAACTTGCCTATTCTGATTTCGTCAGTGATGTCGATCAGGGCAAGGTAAGGTCGGTTGTCGTTCAGAACCAGAATATTACCGGCACGCTCAAGGACGGTACCTCTTTCGAAACCTATGCTCCGGTTGATCTGGGTCTTGTGCCGAGAATGACGGCAAAAGGTGTGGAAGTTGTTGCCAAACCGGTGGATGCTGATGGCAGCCCGATCCTGCGTGCAGTCACCAGCTGGTTGCCGATGATTTTCCTGCTCGGGATTGGCATCCTGTTCTTTCGTCAGATGCAATCAGGCAGCGGGCGAGCCATGGGTTTCGGAAAATCCCGGGCACGACTTCTGACCGAGAAGCAGGGACGCGTTACGTTCGACGATGTTGCTGGTATCGACGAAGCAAAATCCGAGCTTGAAGAAATCGTGGAGTTCCTGAAGGACCCGCAGAAATTTACCCGTCTGGGTGGCAAGATCCCCAAAGGAGCACTGCTCGTCGGACCTCCGGGTACCGGTAAAACCTTGCTGGCCCGTGCTATCGCCGGCGAGGCAAACGTACCGTTCTTCACGATCTCAGGCTCTGATTTCGTCGAAATGTTCGTGGGTGTCGGGGCGTCCCGTGTGCGTGACATGTTCGAACAGGGCAAGAAATCTGCCCCCTGCATCATCTTCATCGATGAAATTGACGCGGTCGGTCGTCACCGTGGCGCCGGTCTCGGTGGCGGTAATGACGAGCGTGAGCAGACCCTCAACCAGATGCTGGTCGAGATGGACGGTTTCGAGAGCAACGAGGGTGTGATTCTCATTGCGGCGACCAACCGCCCTGATGTGCTCGACCCCGCCCTGCTGCGTCCCGGCCGTTTCGATCGTCAGGTCGTGGTGCCGAACCCGGATGTGGCCGGCCGCGAAAAAATCCTGCGTGTTCATATGCGCAAGGTGCCTCTTGCTTCCGATGTCGATCCGAAGGTTATCGCCCGTGGTACCCCTGGTTTCTCGGGTGCAGATCTCTCCAATCTTGTTAACGAGGCCGCTTTGCTCGCTGCCCGTCTTGGCAAGCGGACGGTTGCCATGCTCGAATTTGAAAATGCCAAGGACAAGGTACTGATGGGTGCCGAACGTCGCTCGCTGGTGATGAGCGACTCAGAGAAGCGAAACACAGCTTACCACGAGGGAGGTCACGCAATCTGCGCAATCCTGACGCCGGGATGCGACCCTGTGCACAAGGCGACAATCATACCGCGTGGTCGTGCGCTCGGCATGGTCATGAGCCTGCCGGAAGGTGATCGCTATTCGAAGAGCAAGGCGCAGTGCAAAGCCGACCTGGTTCTGGCGATGGGCGGTCGCGTTGCCGAGGAACTCATCTTTGGCGCCGAGAATGTCTGCACAGGCGCTTCAGGTGACATCAAGATGGCAACCAATCTGGCCCGTCGCATGGTTACCGAATGGGGCATGAGCGACAAGCTGGGGATGATTGCCTATGGCGACAATGGACAGGAAGTCTTCCTTGGACATTCGGTGACGCAGAACAAGAACGTTTCCGAACAGACCGCGCGTGAGATCGACCGTGAAGTAAAGGAGCTTGTCGACGAAGCGTATCGCCGGGCTCATGCACTCCTTCTGGAACATATCGACGATTTGCATCGTCTTGCAAATGCATTGCTCGAGTTTGAAACGCTTACGGGCGATGAGGTTGGCAAAGTTATTCGTAATGAACCGGTAGAGCGGGTAGCGGTAGATGACTCCGCCCCCGATAATCGCCGCGCCTCTGTGCCGACAGTAAAGCCTGAGCCTGCTGCAGGAACAGAGGCTCTCGATCCGTCGCCTCAGGCGGGTTGAGCCAAGGTCAAGACTGAGAGAGAAAGGGGGGCATAAGCCCCCCTTTTTTCGTAATGCGGGGTATGCTTGAAGAGCGACGTGCTACGACACGGGCAAGCGGGAAAAGGGACGGTCATGAGTAAAGAGCGCAAGGCAGAGCGTAAGCTGTTCGGCACAGACGGTATTCGAGGCACCGCCAACAGTTTTCCGATGACAGTTGATGTGGCGCTCCGTCTGGGTCAGGCCGCAGGGCTCTATTTCCGTCGTGGAGCGCATCGTCATAGTGTCGTGCTGGGCAAGGATACGCGTCTGTCGGGCTATATGATCGAAAGCGCACTGGTATCGGGATTTCTCTCTGCCGGCATGGACGTCATTCTCGTCGGTCCGTTACCTACGCCAGCCATAGCGATGTTGACCCGTTCACTACGCGCCGATCTGGGCGTGATGATATCGGCCTCGCATAACCCGTTTGGCGATAATGGCATCAAGCTTTTCGGCCCCGATGGTTTCAAGCTGTCAGACGATGTCGAGGCGGAAATCGAGTCTATGATGGGGCAGGATCTGACGGCCCGGATGGCTCCCCCGGAAGAGGTTGGTCGCGCCTCGCGTCTGAACGATGCTGCTGGTCGCTATATCGAGGCAGCCAAGGCGTCTTTTCCGAGAGGGTCACGCCTCGAAGGGCTGCGTATCGTCCTCGACTGCGCCAATGGTGCGGCCTATCATGTAGCCCCGACCGCGTTGTGGGAGTTAGGGGCAGAGGTCATCAAGATCGGCTGCGAGCCCAACGGAGTGAATATCAACGCCAAATGCGGCTCTACCTATCCTGAGGCCCTGCGTGAGGCCGTGATCACTCACAAAGCGCATCTCGGCATCGCACTCGATGGCGATGCTGATCGTCTCATCATCGTCGATGAGAAGGGGCAGATCGTCGATGGCGATCAGATTCTGGGGCTGATCACTCTTTTTCTGCAGAAGAACGACCGCTTGGGTAGCAATGATGTCGTGGCGACGATCATGTCCAATCTGGGTCTCGAGAAGAAACTGTCAGATCATGGTATTACCCTGCATCGCACGGCGGTGGGTGATCGCTATGTTGTCGAACGCATGCGTGACCGGGCTATCAGGCTTGGCGGTGAACAATCCGGCCATATGATCCTCTCCGATTTTGCGACGACAGGTGATGGACTGATCGCCGCACTACAGGTGCTGGCTGTTTTAGTCGAAAAAGGACGTCCTGCCAGCGAGGTTCTGCGGGTTTTTGAACCTTATCCGCAGTTGTTGCGCAATGTCCGTTACCAGGGGGGAGATCCTCTGGAAACCGATCTTCTTACTGAAGCACGTCACAAGGCTGAGGCGAGGCTGGGGAAGAGAGGGCGTCTGGTGCTACGCAAAAGCGGCACTGAACCGCTCGTTCGGGTTATGGCAGAAGCCGAGGATCCTGCACTGGTGGAAGAGGTCGTCTCCGCAATCTGCGACGCCGTTCAAAGGGCGGTTTCCGCCTGATGAGGGGGCGTGTCCTGATTGTTGCCGGAAGCGACTCCGGTGGTGGTGCCGGTATTCAGGCTGATATCAAAACGGTCAGTGCTTTTGGCGGATTTGCCATGACTGCAATCACGGCCGTTACCGCCCAGAATACATCTGGTGTCACCAATATCGCCTGTCTGTCCCCTGGTATGGTGGCTGACCAGATATGTGCCGTCCTTGATGATATCGGGGCTGATATCATCAAAGTAGGAATGCTGGGCAATGCCGAGATTATGGAAGCTGTTTCAGACACGCTTGACCGTTATCCGGAAACACGCTGCGTGATCGATCCTGTGATGGTTGCGACGAGCGGTGCCAGATTGATAACCAGAGATGGAGAAGCCGCTTTTCAGCGTCTTTTCAGGCATTGCTTTCTTCTGACGCCTAATCTGCCAGAACTGGAGATATTGAGCGGTCGAACCCTCCTGACGGCTCAGGAAATGGAGGGAGCGGCTCTCGAAGTCAGGGAAGCTCAGAATATAAGCTGGATTCTGGCGAAGGGGGGGCATCTGCGCGGCGACGAGGTCATCGATATTCTGCTCTCAGGTGAAAACAGAGAGCACTACAGGGACAAGAAAATCGATACGCTGCATACACATGGTACAGGCTGTACTCTCGCCAGTGCCATCGCTGTCTGTCTCGCACAGGGTGATACGGTCAGCAACGCTGTCAGACGTGGTAGAAACTATGTCCGTCAGGCGATCTTGCAGGCGCCGCCTTTCGGAAAAGGTAGCGCCAGACCAATGAATCACATGTGTCAGAAAGAAGGCTGAAGAACAGAGGGGCTGATCTTTGCCTGTTCGTGGCTGGCTTCCGTTGTAACAGCCTTGCTGTCTTCACGTAGGACATAGCCTCGACCCCAGACGGTGCCAATCAGATGGCCTGCACCAAATTGCTGCAACTTTCTGCGCAACTTGCAGATGAAAACGTCGATGATTTTCATCTCCGGCTCATCAATGCCCCCGTAAAGATGGTTCAGAAATGCGTCTTTTGTAAGGACATTGCCCTTGCGGAGTACGAGCAATTCGAGAATGGCATATTCCTTGCCAGTCAGCTGGACATGGTGACCGTCAATCGATGCACTTTTGGCGTTCAGATCAAGCGACAGGGGCCCAATTGTTACAACTGTAGTGCTGAAGCCGCGCGACCGGCGCAAAACAGCCTGGAGGCGTGCCAGAAGTTCTTCTGAATCAAAAGGCTTGGTGATGTAATCATCTGCACCAGCATGAAATGCCTTGATTTTGGCCTGAGCGCTTCCGAGGGTACTCAGCACAATAATCGGCGTTTGTATTTGTGTTTTACGAGCACGCCGTATGACTTCATTTCCCTCCATATCGTCCAGAGTAAGTTCGGTCAGGGCAAGATCATAATCATAATGGCGCAGCATATCGATTGCTTCATGCCCGGTATGAGCATGATCAACAGTAATACCGCCCTGTCTGAGGGTTTTGATCAGAGCTTGAGCCGCAGCTTGATCGCTTTCCACAAGAAGGAGGCGCATCTCATCAATCTCCAGGGTTGATGTTGCTGTGTTACTACCTAAGGTTGCTGTCAGCAAGCAAAATACGTTCTTGAAGCCAAAACATTTTTCAGAATTAGTAACGTGTTTTTAACGTGTTAATTCTAGTATTTTCTTGGATGATTCTGAAATTGACCAGAGGCTATAACAAACTTCTTTCTGTTGTTGGTGAAGGTATGGTGAAAATTTCCGTCCTGGATAGTTAAAGTGATGACGAATTTTAACGTAACGGTGGAAATTATTATCAATGCGTCCCTTTTTCGTTACATGCGATACCCGTATAGGTTGTATGTCTGATCGGGCTATCGGCATGTATAAATGGTCAGGAAAACGGTCTTTCACAGATTATTTCGTTTGGTTCTCTGTATTGAGCGCGATCGGGCAGTAAGACGGCGATGGCCATTTGCGAACCGGGAACGAGGGGCAAGTGTCATGTGGATCAGAAGAAACACGAGAATGCAGAGAGAGAGTGAACTGCTTGATCGTGCACAGGCATTGATGGCTGTATTACGCCGTGAAACCAGTGTGCGTCTTACCCGACGCAATGCGGAGGCAAGAATCGTGGGGGCCGAACGTGCGGTCCTGGCATCCAATGACAGCGACAAGGCTGTAGAGGGATTTGTGAACTGGTTGCCTGAGGCGCGTGGCGCCATCGAGAAGGCACGCAGAGCCGAGCGTGAAGTCGCAATCGACGTCGCTGTGGCCTATCATGTATTTGTGCTGGCCAGGAATGCGTCGCTTCCCTCTGATGAATGTGAGGAGGGGGCCAATTCACTCTAGGGCGGCGGCTCTGTATATCTCGGGTTTTCTGCCGCATTCCGGGTGGAAGCGTCAGATATTTACAGGCGTCTTTCAGTTTCGATTTCGTACCAGGGGCGCGTGCCTATGATAACGCAGGCGACTGGATGGGACCGGTCCCGGACGAAGGAGAGATAGGTCTCCCCATTCTCTGTAAAAAGGTCTGTGCGTGCGCTCATGGTCGCGCTGACGTTGCCCTTGGGCTGTTGTGAGAGAGTGGCAGCCGCATGAGCCAATAATCTCCACACTGCGCGTTCCACGGCCTCAAGGAGTCGTTCGGGTTGGGGGGCTTCAGAAGAAAATCTTGTGGTAAGCCTGTCCCAGTCCTGTCGGGTCAGAAAGGCGGGGACACCACCAGCCGGTGTTTCGCGCTCAGCACGGCAGAGAAGCCCTGCCTGTGCGAGCTGAACAATATCCGTAGCTGGCAGATTCATCGGATCAAGCGCGAATTCCTTCATGTGCAGTTTACCGTGACTTTAGTTCTGACCGGGGGGTGTACCCATGGCCTGCATCAATGCGGTCACCTGTTCCGGATGGGTATGAAACAGGGCGACATTGCTCGGGTTGGGGGCTGGAAAACCGGCAGGCAGGGTCTGTCCATTTGTTGCAGCCAGGGTCATGCCGAATGCGGTAATGCCCATGGTGAAGCTTTCAGGCGTAAAGCCGTGCGCGTTAAGTATCTCTGGTACGCCAGGAGTTGAGGCAATCTGGCTGATCGTCTGCTGCAGGGAGAGTCGGGTCGAGTTTGGCGGGCGTATATTGGCTGCCTGAAGGGCCTGCAGGGTTTCAGCGGCGCGAGGCAGAAAATCACCAGGCAAGGTGTACCTCAGCCCGGTTTCAATATCGGCGCGCATGGCCGGTGAAAGTGCCTGTTGCTGGTTCTGTGGCGCATTCTGCGCCACTGTCTGGGCCATGAGCGGCGTCGTGCCGAGCATGGCAATACCCAGGGCCGCAGCTCCGGTTTTGATCAAATGGCTCATCAGACCCATTCTCCCTTACGCATGAGAGGTGTTCTTTCACCGTCCTTGTGAATACCGTCCAGATCGATTTCGGCAGAGCCTATCATCCAGTCAATATGGATCATGCTTGTATTGACGCCACGCGCAGCGAGCTCCTCTGGCGTTGCTCCCTCGGTGTTGAGCATGCATTTGGTATAGGCTTGCCCAAGCGCAATATGGCTTGATGCGTTCTCATCGAACAATGTGTTCCGGAACAGGATGCCTGTATCAGAAATGGGAGAGGCATGAGGGACGAGTGCGACTTCACCGAGTCTGGCAGCCCCCTCATCGCTGTCGAGAATGCGCTGCAAGGCCTCTTCGCCTTTGCTGGCATGAGCTTCGACGATACGTCCTCCGGCAAAGGTCACGCGTATATCGTCGATAAGCGTTCCCTGATGAAAGAGTGGCTTGGTGCTGGCCACATGACCGCTGACGCGATGGCTATGGGGTGTTGTAAAGACTTCTTCGGTCGGAATATTGGGATTGCACTCGATGCCGTTTGTGGTGCGCTCTGCACCTCCGGCCCAGGCGTGGCCATCGGCGAGTCCGACCAGAAGATCCGTGCCTGGCCCGGTAAAATGCAGGGAGTCGAAACGGCGTTCATTCAACATGGCGGCCTTGGCATGAAGAAGAGCGTTATGCTGCTTCCAGGCCACAACCGGATCGGGCGTATCCAGACGTGAGGAGGCGAAAATCGCGTCCCACAGGCGTGATTGTGCCTCATCGCCTGGCAGATCCGGGAAAACCTGAGCCGCCCAGCTTGTCGTGGCATAGGCTACGATCGTCCAGTTTGTGTCGAAGCGGGTAATGATTTCCATTGCTTCGCGGTTGACACGCGAAGCGGCGCGGCTGGCGCGAGAGACCCGACCGGGGTCCTGTCCGTTCAGCAGGGTGGGATTGGCGCCGGTAATGGCGAGTCTCGCTGCACCCTCACGGTAAGCCCGTGCAATACCGTCCGCCATCCAGGCCGCACTTGTGTCGAGGCTTTCATCGGACGCGAAGCGATAACGGGCGAGAGTGGTCTCATCATCGCTGTAATGCGTGGTTACCAGACTTGCCCCGGCGCGATAGGCGTGTTCGGTCAGGCGTCGAACCAGCGGCACAGCCTCCAGGGGGGCTGAAATAATCAGCTCCTGTCCGGGCTGGAGATTGAGGCCGATTCTGACAGCTACTTCACCGAGTCTGTTCAGGCGTTCGGCGAAGGGAAGAGCGGTAGCGGACATCAGAAGTCTCCTGGGGGCTATGTCCATTCTGGATCAGTGCCGGGGTGAAACCGGATTTTTAGTCGCTGAAGGTCTCGGCGTGATGGGCGCGACGTGGCGTCCGCCGCGGTCTTTCCTGACGGGAGGGCTTGTCGCGACTACCTTGTTTATCGTCACGCGAAGCTGTGCGTATCTCGACCTCAAGTTCGCGAATGCGACGCTGGACGCTCTCTTTCAGCGCGGGAGAGGTATGCGGCTTCATTGTCGCCAGCGTTTCCTTGAGGTCGCGAAGCTGTTTCTGCTTTTCCGCGAGATTGCGGCGGATCGGCTGGTTGTCGGAGAGCTGTCCGATATGGGAGCGCATGGTCGAATCTCTTCATATTGCTCTGGTTCTTGCCAGAGGATGTCACTTGAATCGGCCCAAAAGGCGCGGGATCGCGCCCTTTTGGGTCGATTTGGTTTTTGTCAGAAGGCCAGGAAGGCGCTGGAAGTCAGCGCGATGTCAGACCCATGGAGGCAAGAGCCTCAATCAGCCTGTCCATTTCCTGGTCTGTGCCGATCGTGATGCGTAGCCAGTCGCGAATACGAGGCGCACTGAGCTGCCGTACGATGATATGGCGTTCCCGCAATCCCGTCAGCAATTTGTCAGCCTGATGGGCAGGATGATGTACAAGAACGAAATTGGCACAGGATGGCAGAATGTCAAAGCCCAACCCGGCTAGGCTTTGTACAAAACGCCCGCGCGTGGCCATGACCTGACGGGTCTTTTGCGTCAGCCAGGAGCTGTCGGCAATCGCTGCGGCGGCACCTGCCTGGGCGATGCGACTGAGCGGATAGGAATTGAAGCTGTCTTTTACCCGTACAAGACCTTCGATCAGATCGGGATGACCGATGGCATAGCCAACCCTCAACCCGGCCAGGGCACGGGATTTCGACAGTGTCTGAACGACGAGGATATTGTCGTGTTCCTCGGTCAGGCGGATGGCGGACTGGGCGCCGAAATCGACATAGGCCTCATCGATAATGATTGTCCGGTCGGGCTGAAGTGTGGCGAGACGTGACAGGGAGTCGAGCGACAAGGCGTGGCCGGTATTGGCGTTCGGATTGGCGATCGCAATGCCACCACAGGGAACGGTATAATCCTCAATGTCGATCTCGAAACGGTTATTGAGGGGAATCTCCCGATAAGGCTGACCGAAGAGGCCGCAATAGACAGGATAGAAGCCATAACTTACGTCGGCGAAAAGCATTGGAGCCGCCGGTGAGACCAGTGCCCGGAAGGCGTGGGCCAGCACTTCATCTGACCCGTTGCCGACAAAGACACGTTCCTCTGTCGTGCCGTAGGCTGAAGCGATAACCCGACGGAGGTCACGGGCTGTCGGATCAGGATAGAGGCGAAGCGTATCATTGCAGCTGTTCTTCATGGCATCGAGTGCGGCAGGGCTCGGACCATAAGGCAGTTCGTTTGTGTTGAGCTTGAGAATGTCAACGAAATGGGGCTGCTCGCCTGGAATATATGGATGCAGCTCAGAGACAATCGGATTCCAGAAGCGGCTCATAACGGTATCACAGTGTCGGAAGTGAAAAGATGGCTCTGGCCGTGGCTTTCCGCGATATCGCGCACTGAGAGCCCTTCGGCATCGCGCTGGTTGGGGTCCGCGCCATGGGACAGCAGCAGCCGCACCATGTCCTGTCTGCCGAACATGACGGCGAACATGAGCGGCGTGCGCCCCAGATGACTCGGAATATCAAGTTTGGCATTGGCGCTTATCAGAAGCTCGGCAACGGCCAGATGGCCCTTGAAGGCGACGCCAGAGAGGGCTGTCGCCCCCTTGGCATCCTGCATGTCTGGATCTGCTCCTCGTTCAAGGAGGAGGGCCGTTGCGGGCAACACGCCGTTATAGGCCGCCACGATGAGGGCCGTGTAGCCACGGCTGTCCTGGGCATCCACGACCATACCGGCATCAAGAAAACGGGTCAGCATTTCTGTATCGCCCAGGCGTGCGGCATCAATGAAGAGTGCCGTAATCTGTTCGGACGAAAAACTGCCTGCTGGCATCATCTCTGTCATGGAAGGGCCTGAAACTGTCATGGTGAAGGCAGGATAGCTTACCCCTTGCCGATCAGGAAGCGTGACACCTTCTTTTCTTCTTTACGGGCCTTTCATGCGTTTACGGTCAGGCAAGTCTGAGGCACTGGCCACGCTCGGGAATGATGAAGCGGGATTCCGGCAGTCCCAGGGTTGCCAGGCAGTGCCTGAGGCGGCCGCCTGGTTCCCAGTAACCTTCATCAGTAAGCTGGAATGTGCCGAAATGCATGGCAACAGCCTGACGGACGTGAAGAAGGGTCGCTGCTTCGACGGCCTGTTCCGGGGTCATATGCACTGATTGCATGAGAGAGGCCGGTTCGTAGGCGCCTATCGGAAGCAGGGCAAAATCCGGAGCGCCCAGACGCGCATGGATGGCTTGCCAGTGATGGCCGTGCGCCGTGTCTCCGGCGAACAGCAGTTTCTGTCTGTGGCTTTCCACGTGAAAACCACTCCAGAGTGCCCGATTCCCGTCAAAGGGGGTACGGGCTGAGCCATGCAACGCCGGAACCAGCGTAATGGCAATTTCCTCGACTGGCAGTCGATCCCACCAGTCCATTGTGATCACTCTGGAGAAGGGAAGACCATTGAGATGACGTCTGTTCCCTAGGGGGGCAATGCAGAGCGGCTGGTCGCGGCGAGCGATGCGCCTGAGGGTTGGTCTGTCCAGATGGTCGTAATGACAATGGGAGACAAGGACGATGTCAATCTTTGGAATCTGAGCGAAACCCAGACCCGGGGGTACTACCCGTTTGGGGCCGAAATGGCGGAACGGCGAGCAGCGCTGGGAAAGGATGGGGTCGGTCAGGAGGGCAAGAGGACGTTGTCCCGCCCGGCCGATACGCAGCAGAAAACTGGAGTGGTTGATAAAGCTGACGGAGAACTCTCCCGGCTCCAGCGCAGGCAGGGCATCCGGCGGGTTGGTCGCGACGTCGTCAGGCCATCGGGGGCGCAGGCTCATCTGCCATGAAAGAATGCTCCTGAAGCGTGGCTCCCTGTCCTCACGCGGCGGCGCGACGACGAGGGGAGGGGAAAGACGATAAGAAGGAGGGTTCTGAAAGGCGTGACCGTCGCAATGGTCCGATTTCGGAAAAGGATGCACGGCAAATCCTGCAAATTTTCGTGTGGTCGAGCAGTCGTGAAGAGTTTGGCTCTAGCACAATGTGGGTAATGAGCGTTTTATGCGCAACGCAATGTATTGCCAGGCCGGTAGGTTTCAGTTTGATGTCAATGCTGTCGGGGTTGTGAAGGCAATATGTGCGGCGCGGCGGAACATCGTCATGCCATAGGCGTATGGTAAGGTGTTCTCGTGATCGTCTCCCCATGGTCAGGCCATGTGAGGTGAGTGCGGTCATAAACTCTGCGAAGTCGCCTATGCGAAAAGGATCCCTGGTGGGGTTGTATCAGGCAGCAAACCGGTCTTGAACATTGATGTCTGTCCGGCGGATGGTTTTCCATCGCAGAGAGTTAATTCGGAGGTCGATTTTTGATGCGTTCTTTATGCAACCCGTCCGCGTTCGGCGCGGAAACAGGTGGAGCGGCTGGCGCCAGTGTCTCTGACATCGCACAGCTGAGCATCAACACCATCCGCACCCTGTCGATGGATGGTGTGGAGAAGGCCGATTCAGGTCATCCGGGAACGGCGATGGCGCTCGCTCCTGTCATGTATGCACTTTGGCAGAATGATCTGAAATATGATCCTGCAGATCCGCTCTGGCCGGCGCGCGACCGCTTTGTCCTGTCAGTTGGTCATGCCTCGATGCTGCTGTATTCGACAATCTATCTCACCGGCATCCGCGATGTTGCGAAAGACAAGGTTCTTGATACACCGTCGCTGACCCTCGAAGACCTCAAGCAGTTCCGTCAGCTCAATTCCAAGACACCGGGTCATCCCGAGTTCCGCCACACGGCGGGCATCGAAACCACCACCGGGCCACTTGGTCAGGGTTGTGGCAACTCGGTTGGTATGGCGATGGCTGAGAAATATCTCGCCGCCCATTACAATCGCCCGGGTTTCGATCTCTTTGACTACCATACATATGTGTTCTGTGGTGACGGCGACATGATGGAAGGCGTTTCGTCCGAAGCGGCTTCCATGGCTGGGCATCTGGGTTTGGGCAATCTGATCTGGCTGTATGACTCCAACCAGATTTCGATCGAAGGCTCCACGGATCTCGCCTTTACCGAAAACGTCGCTGAACGTTTCCGCGCCTATAAATGGCACGTTGTGACCGTCAACGACGTCAACGACCTTGCTGCTGTCGGCAAGGCTCTTGAAGAAGCACGTTCGGTCAAGGATCGTCCGAGCCTGATCGTCATGCATACGGTTATCGGCTTTGGTGCGCCCAAAAAGGCCGGTACGGCCTCCGCTCATGGTGAGCCGCTTGGCGAGGAAGAAATCGCTGGTGCCAAGAAAGCCTATCACTGGCCCTGGACCGATGCCTTCCATGTTCCTGAAGGTGTGCTCGAGCACTTCCAGGAAGGTCTGGGCAAGCGTGGTGCCAAGGCGCGTGCCGACTGGCATGCATTGTTTGATCGTTATACCAGTGAATATCCGAAGGAAGCTGCTGAACTGCGTGCGATCTTCGAGCGTCGTCTGCCGGAAGGCTGGGACAAGGATATTCCGAAATGGGATGCCGATCCGAAAGGTGTTGCCTCGCGTGCCAGCTCGGGCAAGGTCATCAATGCCGTTGCCAAGAACCTGCCATGGATGATGGGCGGATCAGCCGATCTTTCGCCGTCAACCAAGACCAATCTCACCTTTGAAGGGGCAGGGTCCTTCCAGCCGCCGCAGTGGGGAGGGACCTACGCCGGTCGCAATGTGCATTTCGGTATTCGCGAACATGCAATGGGGTCGATTTGCAACGGTCTGGCATTGGCCGGTCTGCGCTCTTACGGATCGGGCTTCCTGATCTTCTCGGATTACATGAAGGCGCCGATCCGCCTGTCGGCTCTCATGGAGCTGCCGGTCATCTATATCTTCACCCATGACTCTATTGGTGTTGGTGAAGATGGGCCGACCCATCAGCCGATCGAGCAGCTTGCCCAGCTGCGCGCAACGCCGGGTATCATGACGATCCGTCCGGGTGACGCGAACGAAGTGTCCGAAGCCTGGCGTACGCTTATCCCGCAGACGCATAAGCCTGCTGTGCTGATCCTCAGCCGCCAGAATCTGCCGACGCTGGACCGTAGCAAATATGCCTGCGCTTCGGGTGTCGCAAAGGGCGCTTATGTGCTTGCAAGCTGTGAAGGCAAGCCGGATGTCATCCTGATGGCTTCCGGTTCGGAAGTCTCTCTGGTGGTTGATGCCTATGAGAAGCTTACGGCAGAGGGCATCAAGGCCCGTGTCGTGTCTTTCCCGTCCTTCGATCTCTTCGAAGAGCAGGATCAGGCTTACAGGGACAGCGTGCTGCCGCCTGACGTCAAGGGACGCGTGGCTGTCGAACAGGCTGCTGCTTTCGGCTGGGATCGTTACACAGGTATTGGCGGGTCGATCATCGCCATGAACAGCTTTGGTGCTTCTGCGCCGCTCAAGAGCCTGCTTACCAAATTCGGCTTCACGCCGGAGAAGGTATACGACGCAGCTCGCGAGCAGGCTGCTCGCAAATAAGACGACTACCGGGGCCCGGTCGCTTCCTCGGCGGTCGGGCTCCTGGGGGCCATAGCGTGCTTTGGCCCCCTCTTATGAGGTCAGGGTCGGAAGGCCGACCTGAGCTGAGGCGGGTGTCCACAGGGAACCCGTCAGGTGGACAGACAGGAGTACGTCATGGACGTCGAACAGAAGCAGGGTGCCGCTACAAGCGGGAACCCGCTGCGTGATCTTTCCAATTATGGCCAGTCACCCTGGCTGGACTTCATCCAGAGATCCTATACTGCCGATGGCAGCCTCAAGAAGCTGGTTGATGAAGACGGCCTTCGCGGCGTCACCTCCAACCCGGCCATTTTCGAAAAGGCCATGGGGTACGGTACGGATTACGATGCACAGATTAAGGATCTGCTGGCAAAGGAAATCCTCTCCCCTGGTGAACTCTACGAGAAGCTCGCCATCACCGACATTCAGGCAACTGCCAAGGTCATGCACCCGGTCTTCGTGAAGACCAAGGGTCTCGACGGCTATGTGAGCCTTGAAGTGTCGCCCTATCTCGCTTTCGAGACGAAGGCCACAGCCGACGAAGCACGTCGTCTTTGGGCTGCCGTCAGCGAAGAAAACCTGATGATCAAGATCCCGGGCACGCCCGAAGGGATCCCGGCATTCCAGGAAGTCACGTCTGAAGGCATCAGCGTCAACGTCACGCTTCTCTTCTCACTCGAAGCCTACAAGAATGTTCTTGAAGCCTATATCAAGGGCCTCGAAATCCGCCATGCCGCGGGCAAGGACATCAGTAAGATTGCCAGCGTTGCCTCATTCTTCGTGTCACGTATTGACGGCAAGATTGACGGTGCCATTGATCGCCGCGTCAAGGAAGGCGACAAGGACGCTGAGGCTCTCAAGGCTCTGCGTGGCAAGGTAGCCATCGCGAACGCCAAGGTTGCTTATCAGCATTATCTTGAAGTCACGGCTTCCGAGCGCTGGAAGAAGCTGGCCGCAGCCGGTGCCAATCCCCAGCGTCTGCTCTGGGCCTCGACTGGGACCAAGGACAAGACCTTCTCCGACGTTCTCTATGTTGAAGAACTGATCGGTAAAGACACGGTCAACACCATTCCGCCCGCAACCTTTGACGCCTTCCGTGATCACGGCAAGCTTCGCGCCAGCCTGACCGAAAACGTCGAGGACGCCTTCAAGGTGATCGAACAGCAGGCCAAGCTTGGTCTCGACCTCGATGGCGTGACCAAGACCCTTGTAACAGAAGGCTGCGCTTCGTTCTGCGACGCTTTCGACCAGCTGCTTGGGGCGGTAGCAAACAAGCAGGCCACGTTTCTCGGGTCCAAACTGATCGAGCAGAAGGCTGACCTTCCGGCTGATCTGAAAACTGCTTCTGATGCAGTTCTCGAAGACTGGCGCAAGACCGGCAAGGGCCGTAAGCTCTGGGCCAAGGACGCCTCTGTCTGGACTGGCGGTGACGAGGCCAGCTGGCTGAAATGGCTCGATATCGTTGATGAGCGTCTGGCTCATGTTTCCGAGCTCGAAGCTTTTGCCAGCGAAGTCAAGGCCAAGGGTTTCAGCGACGTGCTGTTGCTGGGTATGGGTGGTTCGAGCCTTGGTCCGGAAGTGATTGCCGAGACCTTTGGTCAGATCGCAGGCTTCCCGAAGCTGCATGTGCTCGACAGCACGGATCCCCAGCAGGTCAAGACATTTGAAAATGCTGTAGACCTCAGAAAGACGCTCTTCATCGTTTCGTCCAAGTCTGGCGGCACGCTGGAACCGAACATTCTGAAGGCCTATTTCTTTGCCGCGGCTGAGAAGGCGCTTGGCTCGGCTCCGGGTGCCCATTTTGTGGCCGTGACCGATCCCGGCTCTCATATGGAGCAGGTTGCGAAGAGCGACGGGTTCTGGAAGATCTTCTACGGTGAGAAGCAGATTGGTGGCCGTTTCTCGGTACTGTCCAATTTCGGTCTCGTCCCGGCTGCTGCTGCTGGTCTGAACGTTCGCGCCTTCCTTGAGTCTGCGCTGCGTTCGGTGAAAAGCGCTTCTGCCAGCACGCCGCCGGCACAGAATACCGCGCTTCAGCTGGGTGCTATCCTTGGTGCCGCTGCAACGAAGTTCGGCCGCGACAAGGTAACCATCATCGCTTCGCCCGCGATCTATGATCTGGGTGCCTGGCTCGAGCAGCTTCTGGCTGAATCGACTGGCAAGAAGGGCACAGGGCTGATCCCGATTGATGACGAGACGCTTGGTGCACCGGGCGTCTATGGCAAGGATCGTGTGTTTGCCTATCTGCGTCTGACAGGTGCAGCCTGCCCGAACCAGGAGAAGGCCATCGCCGCTCTCGCGGCGGCTGGTGAGCCGGTTGTGACCATTGATCTTGCAGACAAGCTCGATATCGCCCAGGCATTTTTCCACTGGGAATATGCCACAGCGGTTGCAGGTTCGGTACTGGAGATCGATCCGTTCGATCAGCCGGATGTCGAGTTCAGCAAGATCGAAACCAAGAAGCTCACAACCGCCTTCAACGAGACGGGCAAGCTTCCGTCTGAGACCCCGTTCGCGACATCGGGTGCGTTCGAGTTCTTTGCTGATGCAAACAATGCCAAGGCTCTTGGCAATGGTGATGCTCTGGCGATCCTGAAGGCGCATTTCGATCGCGTGAAGGCGGGTGATTATGTGGGTGTTCTTGCCTATGTGGAACGCGATCTGAAGACACGCGAGTGGATCCAGAACGTACGCCTCGCTCTGCGCGACCAGCTCAAGGTGGCAACGGCAGCAGAATTTGGCCCGCGCTTCCTGCATTCGACCGGTCAGGCCTACAAGGGTGGCCCTGACAGCGGCGTGTTCCTGCAGATTACTGTGGACGATCATGCTGACCTGGCTGTGCCGGGTGAACGCTTCACTTTCAGTGTTGTGAAGGCTGCCCAGGCACGTGGTGATTTTGATGTGCTCTCCGAGCGTGGCCGTCGTGCCCTGCGCGTGCATATCAAGGGACCGCTTGAAGCTGGCCTCGCCGAACTGGCGACAGTCATCAAGAAGGCCGTCTGAGACTGACGCAATCCGCCCCGCTCCGACGGGGCGGATTGTTTTTTGACGTGGTAGTTAGAGGGCACAGGAAAACTGTGCAGGAGTTTTAAAGATGCAAATCGGTATTGTTGGCCTTGGCCGTATGGGTGGCAACATTGCAGTGCGTCTGACCCGTCACGGTCATGACGTCGTGCTGTTCGACCGCACACCTGAAGTTGTGTCCAAGACATTCGACCGTGCCGAAAAAGGCCGTGCGATCGCTGCAAACTCCGTTTCCGATCTGGTCAGCAAGCTCTCTGCAGAGCGCAAGATCGTCTGGGTCATGCTGCCAGCCGGTGAGATTACTGAAGCCTGCGTGCAGGAACTCCGTGGCCTGCTCGGCAAGGACGACATCGTGATCGACGGTGGCAACAGCTACTACAAGGATGATGTGCGTCGCGCCCATGAGCTGATGGAGAAGGGCATTCACTACATTGATGTTGGCACGTCGGGTGGCGTCTGGGGCCTCGATCGCGGCTATTGCATGATGTACGGCGGCACAAAGGACTCGGCCGATCATATCGACCCGATCCTGAAGGCGCTGGCGCCGGGCAAGGGCGACGTCGTGCGCACCATCGGTCGCGACCGCGAAGGCCTCGATCCCCGCGCCGAAGAAGGCTATCTGCATTGTGGTCCGGCCGGTTCGGGTCACTTCGTCAAGATGGTTCATAACGGCATCGAGTACGGCATGATGCAGGCCTTCGCCGAAGGCTTTGACGTCATGAAGTCGAAGAACTCGCCGGTTCTACAGGAAGACCAGCGCTTCGACCTGAACATGGCTGATATCGCTGAAGTCTGGCGTCGTGGCAGCGTGGTTTCGTCCTGGCTGCTCGATCTGACAGCTGATGCGCTCGCCAAGAACGAATCCCTCTCCGAGTTCTCGGGTGAGGTGGCTGACTCGGGTGAAGGTCGCTGGACGATTGAAGCCGCCATTGAAGAGTCAGTGCCGGTGCCGGTCATGACGGCCTCGCTCTTCACCCGTTTCCGCTCGCGCAGCGGCAACAACTATGCAGAGAAGATTCTCTCTGCAATGCGCTTTGGCTTCGGTGGACACGTCGAGAAGAAGTGATGTTTCGGGCCGGGACCATATCTGGTCCCGGCCTTTTTTTTCCTCGTTACACTCTTGGCCTGAATGTCAGCGGGAGCATACGAGCTCCTGCTTGCATTCCGGCTTTCAGTTTATCGACTAAAAAGGTTTGGCATATGGTCGAGGTTTCCGCTTCAGCTCGTGCGGCATTGTCCAATTCAGAAGTATCGCGCGGCGTACGCCCAGCTCCTCCGGGCTCCATGGTTATTTTCGGCGGTGGCGGTGATCTGACGAAACGCCTTCTGGTTCCGGCCATCTACAATCTGGACGCGGCCGGTCTATTGAGCGAGGATTTTTCGATCGTCGTGGTGGACTGGGCTGAGATGACCACCGAGGGGTTGCTTGAGCAGCTCAAAAGCGCACTTGATGATTTTGTGAGCAAGCGCGGCACAAGCGCTACGTTGTTGAGACAGGACGTCTGGGACCGGCTCTCGAAAAGCATTACTTACCTGCGCGGCTCCTTTGAAGAGATTTCAACTTTCGAGGCACTGAAGGAAAGGATCGGCGATCGTTCAGCGGTTTTCTACCTCGCCGTTGCCGCACGTTTCTTCGGGCCTATCGTTGATCTTCTTGGTGAGTCCGGTCTGGCCGAGCAGACAGATACGGTTTCGCGCCGCGTGATCATTGAAAAGCCGTTTGGTGCGGATCTGGAATCGGCAAAGGCACTCAACGCTCGTCTGCAACGCTCTCTCGATGAAAACCAGATCTACCGTATTGATCATTATCTCGGCAAAGAGACGGTCCAGAATATTCTTGCCCTGCGTTTTTCAAACGGTTTCTTCGAGCCTCTCTGGAACCGTCAGAATATAGATCATGTGCAGATCACTGCAGCCGAAACCGTCGGTGTCGAACGCCGCGGACGTTTCTATGAGAGCACCGGGGCCATTCGCGACATGGTACCCAACCATCTGATGCAGCTGCTGTCGATGGTGGCCATGGAGGCACCGACCTCTTTTGATGCAGAAGCCGTGCGTGACGAAAAGGCCAAGGTGCTCAGCGCTATTCAGCCTATCGATCTTTCGCAGGTTGTACGCGGACAATATGTCAGCGGTTCTTTTGGTGTGGGAGATGACGCTGAGGCCCTGCGTGGGTACCGCGAGGAACCCGATGTCGGCATGGGCAGCCAGACCGAAACCTATGTGGCCATGAAGCTGCGTATCGACAACTGGCGCTGGGCTGGCGTTCCTTTCTATCTGCGTACCGGCAAGCGTCTTCGCCGCCGAAAGACGGAAATCGCCATTCATTTCAAGCAGGCGCCTTTTGCCCTGTTCCGTGATACGCCAGTAGACAAGCTGACCCCCAACATCATGGTGCTGCATATCCAGCCGACTGAGGGTGTGACCATGCAGTTCTCTGCCAAGGTGCCGGGGCCTTCGGTACGTCTAGGCGGTGTCCGCATGAAGTTCGATTATTCCGACTGGTTCAGCGAAGGGCCCAGCACGGGTTATGAGACGCTGATCTATGATTGCCTCATTGGCGATCAGACACTCTTCCAGCGTGCCGATACGATCGAGGAAGGCTGGCGTATCGTTGAACCTGCCTTTACGCAGAATATCGCTGAAAAATCACCTCTGTGCTTCTATCCGGGAGGGCTCGACGGACCACGTGAAGCCGATGAGTTGCTGGCACGCAGCGGTCGTCGCTGGCTCGATCTGAACAATTGATGCTCTGCCCAGACAGGATAGTAAAACCATGACACATGATCTGGATGCCGTTCACGCGGCCTTGCCGCCTATGGCATCCACCATTCGTATGGTTGTTTCCGATATCGACGGAACCCTGATCGGACCGGACAAGAATATTACGGAATCGACCTTCCGGGTTGCGAAACAGCTACGTGAGGCAGGTATCACGCTCTGCCTTGTAAGTGCGCGTTCGGCAGAGGGAATTCTGCGCTATCATCGCGAGCTATCGCTTGATACGCCTTTCGGTGCGCTTAATGGCGGATTGATCGTCGGCCCGGATGATGAGATTCTTTCTTCGCTTTCACTGTCGGTTTCGAGCGTCGAAGCTGCCTGCGACACGCTCTCGGTGCATCATATTGATACCTGGCTCTTTCGCGGCCATGAATGGCTCATCCATGATCCCGGCACCTATTATGTGGATCATGAACGTCGCGTTGTAGGGATCGAGCCGGTGGTAGTCCCGGATTTCAAGCCCTATCGTGAAGGCGTTGGCAAGATCGTGGCAGCAAGCAGCAACTTTGCGCTCTTGCAGCGCATGGAGGTGGAGATCGGAGCGATGCTTGAAGGGCAGGCCAGTGCTCATCGCTCGGCAGATTACTATCTAGATATTACCCACAAGGATGCGAACAAGGGGTTCGCAGCGCGAGCGCTGGCCGATCGTCTGGGTATTCCCATGAGTGAGGTTGCCTGCATCGGAGACATGTCCAATGATGTGCCGATGCTGCGGATTGCCGGGCTTGGCATTGCGATGGGCAATGCAACCGAAGAAGTCCAGGCCCATGCCCATGTTACGACAGGGCAAAATGACGCAGAGGGCTGGGCAGAGGCCATGCAGCGTTTTGTGTTGCCCAGAGCACCCCGCGCGGCCTGATACAAAGGAACGAGAAAATGAGTGGACATGATGTGACGTCAGCCCGGATGGTCATCCTGGATGATGGCGAGGCTGTCGCCCAGAAAATGGCACACTGGCTTCTGGATCAGGCACTGGCCAAGACTGACGGCTATTTCGTCGTGGCATTGTCTGGAGGGTCGACGCCCAAGCGTCTGTTCAAGATCATGGCAGAGCCTGAATACGCTGCCAGGTTCCCGTGGCGTCGTACCCAGATATTCTTTGGCGATGACCGGCATGTGCCTTTTACCCATGACGACAGCAATTATCGCATGACTGACGAGCTCTTGCTCGAACATGTCGATCTGCCGACAGAAAACGTACATCCTGTTCCGTCAGATGGTACGACTGAGCACGATGCTGCCCTGTATCAGAATGCCCTTCAGGATCTGTACGGCAGCCATCATCTTGTTCCCGGCAAGCCGCTTTTTGATGTCGTCATGCTGGGTATGGGGCCGGATGGGCATACGGCATCACTCTTTCCGCGTCAGCCTATCCTGCAGGAGAAAACCAAATGGGTTGCAGCCTGCACACCGGACAACGCGCCTCATGATCGCGTTTCACTGACATATCAGGCGATTCACTCAAGCCGTAATGTGGTTTTTCTGATTGAGGGCGAGGGTAAGGCAGAGATGCTTGCCCGTGTCCGCAGCGGTGATGAATCGCTGCCTGCAGCGCATATCACCTCGGAAGGTGAGGTGGTTTTTCTGGTGGACAAGGCCGCAGCTGGAGCGCTCGAAAATGGCTGAAATCATACAAGACGCCGCGTCTCGCGTGGCAGAGCTGAAGCGTGAAGCCGCAACCCATGCCATTTCCTATATCGAGGATGGCATGGCGGTGGGTCTCGGTACGGGCAGTACGGCGAAATTCATGATCGATGCACTGGGTGAGCGCGTACGTCGTGAAAGGCTGAAAATCCGGGCCATTCCGACATCGGAGGCGAGCGCCAAACAGGCGCAGAGCCTTGATATTCCCATCACCAATTTTGCCGACGATCCCTATCTCGATGTTGCGATCGATGGCGCGGATGAAGTCCAGACCGGGTCTCTCTTTCTCATCAAGGGGCGTGGTGGGGCTCTCTTGCGCGAAAAGATTGTTGCCGTATCAGCACGCAAATTCATTGTGATCGTTGATGAAAGCAAGATCGTGGCTGACCTCGGTACCCATATGCCTGTGCCTGTGGAAATCATTCCCTGGGGATGGGAACGCGTCGAAAATCTCCTAAAGAAAACCGGTGCCAAGAGCTGTGTGCCACGTCGCAACGGGGATGGTTCGCTCTATATGACGGATAATCACAACGTGATCATCGATTGCGATTATGAGCGTATCGACGATCCGCGTGCGCTGGCCGATCGCATTATTTCCATCACTGGTGTCGTCGATCATGGGCTTTTCCTTGATATGACAACCGAAGTGCTGGTTGCCGGTGCGTCAGGCCTTCAGAGGCTGAAGGCATGACGGGGTCTGGCGTAAAGGCCGGTTCCGGTCTCTTTGTCGTGATGGGTGTCTCGGGTTGTGGCAAGACAACCGTGGCCCAGGGGCTTGCCAATCATTTCGGGTATCCCTTTCAGGAAGGGGATGACCTCCATCCGGCTGCGAATGTCGCCAAGATGCATAGCGGCATTCCCCTGAATGATGCTGACCGGGCGCCCTGGCTGCAGATCTGCCATGAATGGCTCAGGATGCACGTAGAAACAGGGGGGGTCCTCACCTGTTCCGCCCTGAAGCGCAAGTATCGCGATACGCTGCGCAACGGGCTGGATATTACGTTCGTCTATCTTGAGACGAGCGAGAAAACGATTGCAGAACGTCTGAAGCTCCGGATTGGCCATTTCATGCCGCCCAGTCTTCTCCCGAGTCAGCTCGCCACTCTGGAGCCGCCGGGAAAGGACGAGAATGTCATCACTGTGGATAGTGCAGGCACGCCCGATATTGTAATGGCCAAGCTGCTGGCGTCATTGAAATCCCGCGCAGTCTGAGATCCACAGCGGTCTGGGTCGGTCTGTCGAAAGTCGATGGATCGATCCAAAGGGCAGGGACGAGCATTCTGTCCCATGCCATTAACAGCTTATGCACAAGATGATCCGCAGAGTTGTTCCCTGAATCTGGGGATAAGTCTTTTGTGCAGGGATGCTTCCTGATTTATGTATCTGCACCTCACGCCTTATCCGTTGGACTTCATGGTACAGCTTCTCCATGGTCCTGTTTTGCCTCAGCAGAAACGGAAGCAGAAAATGATTGAGGAAAGATCCAGGCTCAAGATCATCCGCCTGAGCGGTATCGCCGCATTAGGCGTTGTCATGATCGGTCTTGGCGGCTGCAAACACAGACATTCCCTGCCAGTTCAAAGCGAGGCTGATTACGACTCTGCTTCGCCGCCCCCCCCTCCCATGGCGGTTGTGGTTCCTGCTTCAATGGGGCGGTCTTTCCTGCGCAAAGCGGGACAGGGGTCCATCGCCTATGACCATAGTATTTCGCTGACAGTTCCAACCGGGAAGGTTGGCGACCATCTGGCGCATCTGCGGGACTACTGCCTTGCAACGGCCGGCTGTGAGCTCGCTTCAGCCTCGGAAGATACTGATGACAGTGATCGGGGCGCAACACGACGCTATGCGCGGCTCTCAGCGCGCCTGCCTCATGACAAGGTTGAAGCCTTTCTTGCGGTAGCCGCAGCACCACTGGCAGGAGAGGTCGCCAGTAAGGTGGTAACCCGGCAATTCCGTACCAATGAGCGCGATCTCCACAACGATATTGTCGATGTTGACAGACGTCTTGCTCAGATGACGGCGTATCGGGACCGTCTCGAAGCTCTGGAGACGCAGAGTGCGGGCAAGACGGATGATCTGATCAAGGTGGCGAAAGAACTCTCCGAGGCTCAGTCGGCGCTGGAGGGGGCTGCAAAAGAAAAGAAGGATCTTTCACGTCAGGTCGATACGGAAGAGGTCAATGTTACTTACGAAAGCGCAGTTGAAACCCTCGGTCCGTTACGGCGCAGCTGGAAAGAAAGCGGAGCTCTGTTCAGCGAGACCATTGCGGATGTGTGGGCTTTCCTGATCCAGGCAGTGGTCTGGGCACCGCTTGTCGTACTCGGAATGCTTGTCGTCAGACGCGCCATTCGTCGGGGGTGGTTCAGCCGGGGATAGCTCTGTTTCACTCAGGGAATTGTGACGGGGCGAACCCTTGCCGCCTTTGCGCGTCAGAGTCGATATCAGAGGATGAATTTTCTGTAATCGTAGTGAGGTCGACCCGTTGCAATTGTCCAGGCATCAAGGCGAGAAGCTCTATGGCAATAAAACCCATAGCAGACCTATCGAGACGGATATTCCTGCCAGGCTCGATCGTCTGCCCTGGTCGCGGTTTCACATGCTCATCGTTGTGGCGCTCGGTATTACATGGATACTCGACGGGCTCGAAGTCACGGTAATAGGTTCGCTTGCTCCCTCGTTGCAGCGTGGTGATACGCTTGGGCTTTCTGCTGACGGTATCGGTTTCGCTTCTTCGACCTATGTTGCAGGGGCCGTACTTGGTGCCCTGGTCTTTGGCTGGATGACTGATCAGCTCGGTCGCAAACAGATCTTCTTTCTGACCCTTGCTCTCTACGTTGTTGGTGTGAGCGCTTCTGCCTTTTCATGGAACCTGACGAGCTTCTCCATTGCGCGCTTTGTAACGGGCATGGGTATTGGCGGGGAATATTCAGCCATCAACTCGGCTATCGATGAACTCGTACCTGCCCGTTTGCGGGGGCGTGTTGATGTTATGGTCAATGGTACATTCTGGGCAGGAGCCGCTTTTGGTGCGCTCGGTTCTGTCTGGCTGCTGAATTCGGCGATCATACCGGTCTGGCTGGCCTGGCGCGTAGCCTTTGCGCTGGGGGCGCTTCTCGGTGTGGCTGTCCTGTTCCTTCGCAGCTTTGTTCCCGAAAGCCCCCGATGGCTCATGACCCATCGTCGCGTCAGGGAAGCAGATGCAATTGTCAGTCACGTCGAATCGCACTGTACAGAGCCTTCAGGTGGCTGGGAGAGCCCTTTACCCAAAGTGCTTATCTACCCCGCCGGTGTCTTCAGTCCGACTGACATGATCAAAATTATGGTGCAGCGTTATCGAACACGCTCTCTCTACGTCCTTGTTCTGATGATTTCCCAGGCTTTTCTTTATAATGCTGTATTCTTTACCTATGGAATGGTTCTGACAAAATACCATGGTGTTCCACCCACAGAAGTTGGCTGGTATATTCTTCCTCTGGCTGTTGGCAATCTGTGCGGTCCACTGGTTCTGGCTCGCTGGTTCGATACCTGGGGGCGCCGACGTATGATCGGGCTGAGCTATGCCATTTCAGGCATACTCATGATTGCAGTTGCCTACGCCATGGGTACTCATGCTTTGACGGCCGCTACCCAGACGCTATCCTGGTGCGGGATCTTCTTTTTTGCGTCGGCGGCCGCCTCATCCGCCTATCTGACGGCGAGCGAACTGTTCCCGCTCGAAATGCGCGCCTTTGCGATCGCCGTTTTTTATGCTGTCGGCACTCTTTTCGGTGGGGTTGCGGCACCAGTCATCTTTGGTCATCTGATCGGGACAGGCCGGTTGTCATTGCTTGTCATGGGCTATGTTGTCGCCGCGATCCTGATGCTTGTGGCCAGTACGGTCGCGTGGATCTGGGGGGTGGATGCCGAAAACCGATCGCTGGAGGAAGTCGCGCCCCCTCTATCGGAATATTATGCCAAAGAGGAGGGGCGCGTTATCTGATGTTATGCGTCCCGGAAGTCGATTTCAGATCTGGTACAGTTCGAGCGGCAAACCGTCAGGGTCAGAGAAAAAAGTGAAGAGCTTCCCTGTATAGGGGTCGGTTCTGACAGGTTCGCAGACAATACCGCTCTGCTCAAGATGAGCAACGGCTTCCTGCATATGTTCCACGCTGAACGCCAGATGTCGAAGTCCTGCCGCTTCCGGCTGCGTGGGGCGTGTCGGAGGCGTCGGGAAAGAGAAAAGCTCAATCTGCATATCCCCGACGGCGATATCGCACTTCCAGGATTGTCTCTGGGCACGCCAGACTTCGCGAACAATGCGGAAGCCAAGGATCTCGGTATAGAACGCACGCGATTTCTGATAATCCGATGCGATGATCGCAATATGATGGACGCAATTGAACATCGTCTGTGACCTATTTCTGACGGGCTTTGCGGCCATTGGATAATTCGGTGACAACACCGTGCATGGTGCGTAACTCCTGCTCGGTCACTTCACCACGCTGAAAGAGATGGCGCAGATTGCGTACCATGCCGGGTCGTTTTTGCTCATTACGGAGGAAACCGCACTCGTCGAGATCCCGGGTCAGATGTCCTAGAAAATTCTCGAGTTCGCCCTTCGTCGCGACATGGGTTTCGTTGGTCATGAGCGTTCGCGGGGGGGTGGTCTCGCTTGCCATCCACCACTCATAAGCCATGATCAGGACGGCCTGAGCCAGATTGAGTGACATGAAATCGGGGTTAAGGGGATAACGTATCAGTACATCGGCGCGGGCCATGTCCTCGTTATCAAGCCCGGCACGCTCAGGGCCGAAAAGCAGTCCGGCCTTCAGCCCGCGATCAGCAATGGCCCGCAGTTCCGAGGCTGCCCCACGTGCTGTCATGACAGTTTTCACGATATGACGCGGCCGGGGGCAGGTGGCCATGACATGGTGCAGATCGGCAACGGCCTCATCGACTGTGTCGAAAACCTGTGCAGCATCAAGAATACGATCGGCGCCAGATGAGGCATACCAGGCACGCTCCTGCGGCCAGCCATCGCGTGGCGCGACGAGACGCATATGGAACAAGCCACCATTGGCCATGGCGCGTGCAGTGGTGCCGATGTTCTCAGCCAGCTGCGGGCGCACAAGAATAACCACCGGGCTGAATTCCCCGATCGGTCCGATATCGGCGCCGCCGTCTCGCCCGGTCATGCGCGCCTCCATGTCGTACCCTGTGCTGTGTCTTCGAGAATAATACCCTGTCCGGCAAGCTGGGCGCGAATACTGTCAGCAAGGGCGAAATCACGTGCCTTCTTGGCTGCAACGCGCTGGCTGATCAGGGCATTGATGGCGGTTTCATCCGAACCTGCGCGGAACCATTCATCAGGTGTGGATTGCAGCAGACCGATAACCGCACCGCATGCCCTGAGTGATGATGCAGCCTGAATATCACCCCCCAGAGCGGCATCGGCCAGGGGATGCAGGCAGGAGAGGGCCAGAGGCGTGTTCATGTCATCGCAAAGAGCATTCATGAACGTATCCGGGACGAGCCCTTCATCATCAGGAGGTGTCTTTTCGAGGGCGCGATAGAAGCGATCAAGGACACGTTTGGCTTCCTCGAGTTTTTCCCAGGTGAAATCCAGAACCGAACGGTAATGCGTTCCAAGAATCAGAAGACGCAAGGCTTCGGCAGGCGCGCGCGTGAGAACCTCGCGTATGGTGAAGAAATTGCCCAGGGATTTGGACATTTTCTCGCCATTGGAAAGGAGCATGGCATTATGCAGCCAATAGCGCGCAAAACTGCTGCCGGGATGGCAGCAGAGCGACTGTGCACGTTCGTTTTCGTGATGCGGAAACATCAGATCGTCGCCACCACCATGAATATCGAAGCTGGCACCGAGATAGCGATGGGACATGGCCGAGCATTCGATATGCCAACCGGGGCGACCGCGCCCGTAAGGACTGTCCCATCCGGGCTGCTCAGGGGTAGAGGGCTTCCATAATACGAAATCGCCCGGATGACGTTTATAGGGGGCCACGTCCACGCGGGCACCTGCCAGAAGATCATCAGGGCTGCGCCCTGAGAGGCTGCCATAACTGGCGCAGCGATCGACAGCGAACAGCACATGGCCTTCGGCTTCATAAGCATGGCCATTGGCAACCAGCTGCGCAATCATGCTCAGCATGTCATTGATATGATGCGTGGCGCGGGGTTCGATGTCTGGCGGCAGAATGCCCAGCGCTGCCACATCTTCATGAAAGGCAATGGTGGTGCGTGTCGTCAGGCTGGCAATATCTTCGCCGTTCTCCCGGGCGCGGGCAGTGATCTTGTCGTCAACATCGGTGATATTGCGTACGAAAGTGACAGCGGGATAAAGCCGGCGCAGCAGGCGTACGAGAATATCGGCGCTCAGCATTGCGCGCAGATTGCCTATATGCACAGCGTCATAGACCGTAGGCCCACAGTAGTAGACGCGCACATTGGCTGGGTCCAGCGGCGCGAAAACCTGTTTCTGCCGTGTCTGGCTGTCATGGAGGGACAGGGAATAAAGAGGGGTGGCCATGATTCAGAGTAGATGCGTCAGCCCCGTGCGCAGTGCAACTCTAATTTACGACCAACAACGCTGGTTTTCTGTCTCCGGTTGTATAAGCAGAGCATTATGACAGAAAATCGTCCTATAATAACGGCTCCACGCTGGGGTCAGCACTTGAGTGCGCTGGTCAGGATCGCCGCTCCGCTCAGCTTTTCCCAGTTGAGCGAGATGGCCATGAATGTGACCGATACGGTCCTGCTTGGCAGCCTCGGCGCCTCGGCGCTCGCTATAGGCGGTATGACAACCAACCTGTTTTTCTGCACGTTCATTACTTTCCAGGCGGCTCTGGGTGGGGCGAGTATTCTCATATCGCGGGCAAGAGGACAGGCCTTTGCCGCCCAGAAGACACTTGAGGATCTGTCGGGCATCGTGTCATCCGGAGTTGTCCTGGCGCTTCTGCTCTGTCTGCCGGTTCTGGCAATCCTGCTCCCCGCAGGTTCGTTGCTTGCCTACTTCAATGAGCCTGCGCAGATCGTGACGCAGGGCAGCCGGTTCATGCATCTCCTGCTCTGGGCGCTTTTGCCGAATCTGGTGGTGATCGGCCTTTTGCGGATCATTCTGCCCGCGTTCGGCAGTGAGCGTCTGCTGCTCTGGACGATGCCAGGTATGGCGGTCATGAACGGGTTTCTTAATGCCGGACTGATTCATGGACGTTTCGGCCTGCCGCAAATGGGACTCTGGGGCTCTGCCTGTGCCACGATCGTGACGGGTTGGTCGGTAGCCCTGTTACTGGTTGTGCTGGCGCGCCGTCAGGCGCATCTGAAGCATCATCTGCGTCTGACGCGCCCCGACCATCGGGCGATGATCGAGATGCTGCGTCTTGGTCTGCCCATGATGGGGGCAACAGGAGCGGAATTGCTCGCTTTTCAGATGACCGGGCTTCATGCTGGCGCGCTGGGGGCAGTTTCCTCTGCAGCGCATCAGATTGCGCTCAGCGTGACGAGTACCGCCTTCATGATCAGCCTTGCGCTGTCACAGGCAGTCAATATCCGGGTGGCCTATTGGCTGGGAGCAGGTTCCCCTCAGGCTGCCTTGCGGTCGACTCTCGGAGCATTGATGCTGGTCATTGCATGGACCTGCTTTACAGCAACGGTGCTGATCGTTTTTCCAGAATATATTGCCGGCTTCTATCTGAACGGGAAAAGTTCAGACGCCGCCCAGGTCATGCCCATTGCTGTCTCCCTGCTCAAGATTGCGGGTGTCTTTCAGGTTCTTGACGGTGTGCAATGTGTCTGTGCCGGCGCGCTGCGGGGGTGTCATGATACTTTCATGCCCATGGTTCTTATGGTTCTGACCTACCTCCCGGTCTCCATATTCGGTGGTGACTGGCTTGCCTTTCATGCAGGCTATGGCGCGGTAGGTCTGTGGATAGGTCTTGCAACCGGGCTGGGTATTCTGGCCATTCTTCTTTCCGTGCGTCTGACCATCACGTTGAGACGCAGGCTGAGAGAAACTGGAACAGGCGTTTTACAAGATCTGGCTGACCCGGCTTGAAAAATAGGCAGATCAGACCTTTGGAATTCGGATGGTCTGACCGGGATAGACACCCTCGCTATGGACAAGCTCATCTTTGTTCGCATCATGGAGTTCGCGCGCCGTCACATCAGCGTCGGTTTTCTTAGCAATGGTAGCAAGTGTCTCGCCTGGTGCAACCTGATGAAAAATTGGAGCAGGGGTACCCTCTGGTACCGAAATATCGGCATGAACTGTATCAATCCCGGCAATATTGCCTGCTGCGAGGATGAGTGCATCTCGTTCTGCCGCGCTGTCCACCTGGGCTTTGACAGCAATGGTCGTATCACGGACAGTAATATGTGAGACTGAAAGCTGGGAGAGCCCGTATTGTTTGAAAGCGCGCTTGATTAGGCTTTCATGAGGCGCGCGTGGTACAGGTGATCCGGCGGAGTTGATGGCCTCGACTTCCGCCTTGTCATTCAGTTTGCGACCGGCAGCACGATTGAACTTGAAAATAGCCATGATGGGACGTTCCTGCAGCAGGTGTTACGGCCAGACGCATGAGAAACACACGTCCAGCATTCTTGTGTTTTCTGACGTGTCAGTCCTGTCTTTGTTCCCTTTGTCCATGCCTGCTTCGGAGATGATTTTTCATTGACAGTCCGGGGCAGGTCCTATACCTGCCGCCGCTATTGCCGGGAACGTGGACATGCCGGCCGTAACCAGACCGGGATCTGCATCCCGAGGTTGCGGTTCGAGGGATGCGCCCGTCTTTCCTAATTAGGGGGAAGGCCTACCGGTGCAACATGTGGTTGCCGCGCAGCACAGGGCAGCCCGAAGTCGAAGCGAGTTCTTGCACATGAGCAAGCGCCAAGAGAGCAAGTATAAAATCAACCGCCGTCTGGGCGTAAACCTGTGGGGCCGCGCCAAGTCGCCGGTCAACAAGCGGGAATACGGTCCTGGTCAGCATGGCCAGCGCCGCAAGCAGAAGCCCTCCGACTTCTCGATCCAGCTGATGGCCAAGCAGAAGCTCAAGGGCTACTACGGCAACATCAGCGAGAAGCAGTTCCGCAAGTA